>JAAGKN010000495.1_pt1 | contig 59917 bp, 71 predicted proteins | sample 6206371 | NCBI WGS metagenome assembly JAAGKN01 (sample SAMN11533720, study PRJNA540317) | gut metagenome | isolation source: fecal pellets from male and female animal of same cohort | host: Peromyscus leucopus | place: USA:CA | collected 2017 | reverse complement strand
AATCTCAATCTAAATCAGAGAAAATGACGATGTGTTGTACCGTATACTTTCCAGACTGCTTTAATATTCTATCTTAGTTATTCCGAAGTTTGATTCAGAAACTCCCTATTTATGGCCTTTCTTTTCTTTCTTCGGAATAACTCTTTTTGCGGAATAATCCTGACAAGGCGACCCACCAGTGATTATATCAACCGGTTCAATTTGATCTCAGTGGATCTTTGTGATATCACCAAGATGTTTCATATTCGGAAAGTGTTTCTTAGTGATACGAATACATGATTCCTCAATTTCAGATGCCCACACAGGTTCAATTCCGTACCACTGACCGACAAGTTCAAATCCGCCTATTCCTGAAAATAATGAACCAAGTTTTAATTTTATTTCAGACAATCGTATCAACCTCCATTACTATTTTAAGGTTCTATAACCTATAAGTATAATAACGATTTTCTGTAATCAAAAAGCCATACAAACGCCTTAACGTTTGTATGGCTTTTGATATATTACAAATTTGAGTTATTCATTGAAACAAAGTCCAATATTCGTATATCTGTTTAAAGAGTTCAGATCTTGTTTTATATATTCCCAACTGGATTTGTAATCATATCCATCACAAATTGAAAACTCAGAATCAGATATATATGATTTAAATCCTTTTGGATCATCTTTATATTTCTTTGCAAATAAATGAGCAAGTTGTTCCTTTTCCTCATCAGATACATTGTTTTGATTGTGCAGAACATGTTCTAAATTACATGAAAAATAAAACAATCTATATGGAATGATTCGCCATATATGTGAAATTGTCAATAGTTTGTTAATCTTTGATTGTTTTTGATGATTTCTGCAAACGATTCCACTACAATTGTTTGTGCGTATTTCTGATAAAGTATAAATTGAAGTTTATAATTCAGAATCATTTATAATATGATTATCCGGAATAAAAGAACCATCAGTATCGATCAAATGAATGATCTCTTGAAAATTACCAGCCTGTAATCCTCCATATTTGCCTGCATACTCTTGAACTCTTTTAGTGACTGCTCTTACAATAGTTACCCCCTGCTGTCTTTTCCCATCAATTGTCTTATATGGCACCATACCCTTTCTGCCGAACAAACAATGTTCTGTCAAACCTCTGTAATACTGACCCAACCCTTGTCTGTCTTTCATCCACGTGATACAAGTGATATACTCAAACCCCCAGGCTTCCATTACCTTGAAAGCGTCTTGCAGAAAATTATTGGTTGTCCAAAGGTAAAGATGGCAGTTTTCATCTGCTATCTGTTGCACTGGAAGTTCACATATTTCTTTTGTTGTCATAAGCGGATAATGCCTATCAGCGCCACGTTTTATTTTACCTCCACCACTTTCTTGCCAAGGTGGATCAGCGTAGATAGTTTTATATTTCTTATTTGTAAATGGTATGTAGTTCATCATCTCACCACCCTCTGTTTATAATAAAGGTTCTGCTTTATTTGTATAGAACCATACATATACTATAACGATTCAGGCAACAAAAAAGCCGTACCAATGACTGAGCATCAGTACGGCTTTATAAAAACTATTCAATTGTCAATATTATAATTGTTCCATAGGTGACTTTATCTATCCCGTTCTTCCATATCTTTCCACCTATACATGATTACTGTAATAAGAAATCAATTACATTGATGATCTTAATACCATCTTCATCCATGGGCAGCTCATCCATTGTGATGATATACTTGGGATAGTTATCATGCACATGTTTCAGCGGTGTGATCTCTCGTTCAAAGGTTTCCTCATTGATTACGGTTGCAGATACTTGATAATATACCTTTTCACCGTTATGCTCTGCAACAAAGTCAATTTCTAAGTCGCCAACCTTGCCGATGCTCACCTTGTAGCCACGACGGATCAGTTCCAAAAGACGATGTTTTCAAGGATGTGACCGATGTCCTGTCTACGATTACCAAGCAGTAAACGTCGAAGTCCCATATCCACGGCGTAATATTTTTCAAGTGATTTCAAATGCTATTTGCCATGAACATCATATCGCTCTGCCTTGTACAGAATGAAAGCATCTGACAGTGCAGTGACATAGTTTTCAGCCGTTATAGGGGTTGTTTTTCTGCCGAAAGAAGTCAGGCTGTATGCAATTTTCTTGGAAGATACAATATTACCGATGTTGTCAAACAGAAATTTTACAACACTTTCCAGAAGTCTGATGTCATTGATACGTTTTCTTACTGCTACATCTTTAAACAATACTGTGTGATAAATGCCGAGAAGATAATCAGCTCTGATTTCAGCATCCGTTATCTGAACAGCATAGGGAAAACCTCCGTACTGAAAATAATTCTGCCACGCAGTGCGTTTATCAAGATCAGCTTCAACCGTTATTTCAGATTTTTTCAACTCTGGATGCCTTAATAGAAAGTCAACAATGGTATCATACCAATTATATCCAATAGAAGTGAGTCGAAATGTAACTTCTTCTTGAAAAGTTCCCCATGTTCGGATCTTACACTAATTATTATTGTATATAGAAAGGATTTTATTTTTCAAAACAAAATTTGGCAATTCAATATATTGTGAAGCTATTTTATGTTCGGAAGCAGAACCGTAGTCAGAAATAACTTCAAAAACGCTTTCAAACTCAAACGTTTCTGACGGATGAGTTTGAACAGATATCTCTTGACTGGATGGGGAGGCTTTTTGACAGACTGATCGCCCTTCAATCGTGTAGACGGTGCACTTGTCATATAACAACCTTCCTTGTTTGTGCGATAACGCTATCTTTGTATTTCACCACATCGGCAATTACCATTTTCTGCATGGCACGGATATACTTTTCCATGTAATCAAAGTCGGGTATATAGCCATCCGAGTGATAGGTGTGGTTGGGGTCAATTGTGGGCGTACCATCATTATTGAAGCAGATAGGGAGTACAACATCAGATGATTTCATCCTTTCCAAATTCCACTTCTGTGTATATGAAAATGCTTTTCCTGATTTTTTTAAGCAAGCACCCAAATAACCAAATAGCAACGAGTTTAATTTTTTGCCATTCAAATATAGCACATTGATGTCATCTGAAGCCCAAAATGGTTTTTCTTGATAAAATGCCTGCCCAACAGAGCCATTATAACTAACTGATATAGCGTTTTCTTTATAAATAGGAGCTTGACCGATGTAAGAAGTTATGCCGTTATTATTTTCAGTTGAACCGATAAAAGGAGTGTTGCCTGTTGTTTGATTTTCACGGGTTAAACGCTTGCCTTTGATAATAGAAAATAAATCTCCAATTTTAAATCTTATCAGTACCCCCCCGAAATTTTTGCTTATATTTCTATATTTTTCAATAATCGTTCTATCCTCATCGGTCAATACATAGCTGCTTAATCCTGTTGCTTTCAGATAAAGCTCCAGCTCCCGAATGCGATCTTGCTCCAGCTCCCGAATGCGATCTTGCATATAGTCCCAATCGATATCATCAAGATTGCACTTGTTTTTGCTTTCGCTGTCACACAAAATAGGAAGATAAAACTTCACTTCACCAATAGCGGTAACATTGAATTTAGATTGTCCCCATGCGAAAAGAGAGAATGCCTTACGCATACTTGTCAAAAGATATACCGCAGTTCTATGATTTAGCTTATCGCATTTTAATGTTAATATTTTGATTTTATCACCCGTAAAGTATGGTCTTTCTTGATAAAACATCGTTGCGGTATCCTGCCCGAATGAAATGGTATTGGCAGGATTTAAGTACTTCTCATCGAACTCAATATATCCCCTTATACCGTTATTCTGGCTTGTTCTTACAACATAAGGGTACCCCTTTGGATAATCATACACTGTAATAGTATTGGCGTTAATACGCAACTTTGGCGTTTCAATAGTAAATAGGTCGTCCATACAAAACGCACGTTGCTGTCTATTCGTTTTCAACTTCAATCTCCTCCCTCAGTATTGCGCCGACTTTCCATGATAGATAGTCCGCTACCACTTTTCTAAAGTCGTCCTCAGTTGGTATCAGGTCAATTTTCTTGTGCTGGTTGAAAGTCCAGTCGTTGCCCTCCAGCGTAATTTTATCCTCGATATAGGTCGCGTCCGTTAAATATTCGCAGTCCCTCAACAGTTTCCGACCCAATATCACATCGGCTACTTCCTGATAGCGTGCGATTGCATTGCCAGTATCACGCAGATTCACATCAAGGCTGGACTTCTTTCTGTTGGATCGTGTGTAGCCGTCATCGGAGAAATCAATAAACTTCACATACTTGTCCTTATCGTGCGGTTTGCCGACCTCAAACAAATAAATTGCTGTCTGTACACTTGCCTTGCCGTTGAAAATATCTGACATATGAATACTTGCAAGCAAAGTATTGTGTTTCAGCAAACGTTTTGTGTACGGCAAGCCGTTTCCGCTACCTGCGTTCTCCTGTATCAACACACAAGCCTTCCCTTTGCTCATGCGTGCAAGTGCCTTTTCAACAAAGATAAATCCTTTGCCAGCAGCAGAATACGGCGGATTAAGCAAAAATACATCGGCAGGAAAAATTTCCCCTTTTCTCTCGCCCTGTTCATATGTACCACTGAATTTTTCAAGGCTGTCTACGTTGAGAATTGTTGCAGAGCCGTCTTTCATCAATATCATGTTCAGAACAGCAAGCAGATAAATATCAGGTCGTATTTCACAGCCCAGAAGCTGAAACTTTTTGATGTCAGATAACTTTTCTGCATATTTCGCAGGACTGTCTACGTATTTCAATTGGGCATCTTTGAGCATCAGTTTCATAGCAGAAATCAGAAACCCACCGGAACCTGCCGCATAGTCCCAGACATAGCTGTCCATATTGACCTCGGCAAGTTTTGCCATAAGTTCCGTGACATATCGAGGAGTAAGGACAACATCATTGCGTTCTCCGTCGGGAATGTCCACCCACTCATTCAGCACGTTAAACAGTTTACCTGTAAAGTCCAGATGTACGTCAGACACGAAAGTCGGCATGATATTAAATTCTACCTCACGATAGACCGTTTTCAGACGGCTTTCTGTCCTGCTTGTATCCTTTACACGTCTCGGTTCTTCGAGGTTTGAGTGGAGCAAAACACGTTCAAGCGTATTTTTTATACTTTCACGCTTATCTCGTGGTAAGTTTTTCTTTTCAAGGAAATCGGCAACATGATTGTAAATAATCCAGCCGTCATGATTTCTTGATGAGGGATTGTTACCCTTTAAATCCGAAGTAGTGAGTCCATACACCTCATAATTGTCATCTTCATCTTTGACACCAAGACCAGCCATAATCATCGCCGCTATAAGTTCAACTCTATCACCTACAGCAATATGTAAATCATCGTGCATGGTCTGATTCAGCGTTTTGAGATTTGCTTCAATAGTATTCTCAAACTCATAGGCCATTCGCTCTTTCTCAGCATCAGTGAGAAGAATGTCCTTTAACATTGCAGAGAGGGCAGGTCTGTTGCCGGCTGACAAAAAACTCAAATCGGAAAAGTCCCCAATTTTCTTCGGCACTCCGAAGTTCTTCTTAGAAATTAACCAAGCGGAAATCTCATAAACAGTATCATCAGAATCTTTATATCCGTTTATCCCAACAGCGATAATACGACTGTAATTATCCGCAAATTTGAAAACAGCAGTAGCATAGTGAACAGCACCATTTACGGCATATTTACTGATATTTTTCAGATTGCTTGTGCCGTCTTTCTTCTTGTTATCCGGTTCGCCGTTTTCATTCAGTTTGCAAAAATCGCCTTTCTTGCCCTTGCACTCTATCATCACAGGTATTTTGGCAGAATCCAGTTCAATAAAGAGCTTGATATCAGGATAATTTCCACCATTACCGCCGTTTTTGGATTGTTCAACCCTGAGTGCCTCGTCTATATCCGAATCCATTGATTCGGTCTTTGTCATATATTCAATGTGGCAAGCATCGAAATATCGCTTTGCCCAATCTTCAACCAGCTCTTCTATACTTGATACACCCTTGGTACTTTTTTTACTTACCATAACTTTTCCTCTTGTTTCGTGGGATTATTTGAAATACACATATGCATTGTTCTATCATGCAATTCGAACATACAAATCTTTACTATTATAGCACATTTGAACGAAATTTGCAATATCTTTTTAAAAATTTCCAAAAGATCTGCATTTGATATAGAGCATCTATCTGATGTTTCATTATGTATCTCTCCATTTCAAATCAAAGTACTTTTCTGCAATATCGGGGAAATCATACTCAACCTTACTTAGATACCGCATTGCTGTACATTCTCCATCACCCCTTTTCTGATTACTCCCACAGAACTCACGGAAACTTGCTTTCTTGAAGAATGCGGGCTGATTGCACCACCAGCTCACAGCATTATAGAAACCTTTATACGGACTTTTCTGATAATCTTTATACCTCATAATATATGACAGACAGTTGTATGTCATAAGGATTCTTATCCGCTCCATAAGGTCATGTATATCTTAGTAATAAAAATCACTGATGTTATCGAAAGCGATTCTGTCACCAATCCAGTTTGCTCTTCTGAAAAGATAGTCACACTTTTCATCTGTAAGAAGTCTTTCATCAAGTCCCTGTTTAAATTGCTACCGTTTTCCGCTACTATTAAGGGAATCCAATATTGACTTCCATTCAGGACAGGAAAGAATATTATCATCAATTAAACAAATGTATGGTCTTGATTTGTCTACAAACTCATCAAGAAAACTATGCAATGAACAGTGATTATAATTCTTATTGACACAAAATTCACACTTTCTGATACACCCCTTGTTGTAAAACCGATAGACCAATCAAGATAATATGTAAGCTCCTTCTTTTCACACCGTTTTCAAGCTGATTCTGAGCCCATAAATCATACAGATGATACTCTGGCATGATATGCTCAATTTCATCTGGAAGTTTTGGTGCTTTATCGTAGTAGAATCCAGTACCGCCGTATTGGACATTGGATAGATTCAAAATCCGATTGTTTTTATAGAAATCATGTATCTGCTTTTCATTCTTCATAAATCTGAATGGTGGTTCACCAGGTATAACGGTATCTAAAAATACCTTTGAAATACTAACAAGGTCATATGTGCTGAGATTTTGGTAATCAAGTTTCAATTCTACATCTGCACCTTGCTGTTTCCAATATGCTGATATCTTCATACAAGCAAAATTTGGAAATCTATGATTCTTTCTGTAGATAAGATCAGCATCAATTATTGCTACTTTCATCAGTCAGCTCCTTGATAACTGATTTTTTGAGTGTTAATTTAAAAGGACATCCCTGTACACCATTACTATTACACTCGACATTAATGAAATTCTCTATATACTGACTATATTCACAGTCAGTGCAGGTCTTTGTTTTAAGACAATTATTGCAATCACAGGATTTAACGCACATAATTTTATGCTCCTTTAAAACAGTTTCTTAGGTTTACCGCAGTTTACAGCTTCTACACGTTGTTTGCCAATATCGCAGTACGGATCTGATTCTGTGTTCATCAATTCAATGTCTACCCATCTCAGATTATATCAGCACTCTCTGTTCAGCTCTTCACAAGCAACTGCATGAGTACAGCTTCCGGCTGTAATGTCAATAGTCATGCCGTCTTTGGGTGTAAGTAGTTTTATCAGCCACTTAATTAATTCTACTGGCTTAACTGTATATCTGCTGTATGTTTGTCTAAAATCATATTCGGAGGAAATCTTCCGGAATCCTTGATACAGCATTTAGCCTGCTCCAATGGAGTATTACCATCACCGTAAATATCGGTACCATTACCGAAACCACGACTGTGATCAGATGCTTCTGTAAAATTGGTTTTGGCTTTTGCAGTTTGAATATCATGCTCATTTTTAAACGGTACTCGGCAAGTGTCAATATTCATTGCTCCGCATACATATTTTTCTATATTCTGAATATATGTACCCTCAAGAGTTTTTTGGAAGATAGTGATTGGCTCGTGTGCCGGTTTTAATCCTGCTGTTTTATATCCGTAATACTGTTCAGCTAACACTTTATTTCCTGCTTTATCAGACAGCTTGCCTATATCCTGATTCTTAGGCATACCAGTAGAATAAATCCAGTCTATTTCTTCAACAATCTTAAATCCAGCATCTTCAAAAGCGCATTTCATTCTGTGGTTTGTCTTGGGATGCCCGAAAATCGCCACGTATCCGCCTGGTTTCATAATACGAAATAGCATTTCTGCCCGCTCATGACACCAATCATAGAATATGATCTTATCATTTTGTGTATTAGCATAGAATGCAGGTCTTTTCTTGCCGGAATATCCTGTTCCCGGAAATTGTCCATGTATTCCCTTTCCCTGATTCCAACACTTTGCTGAATCCCAGTTCTTACCCATAAATTCAATTGCATATGGGAAGTCAGATATGCAACTATCTACAGATGATTCACTTAATTTAGTAAGTACAGAAAGATTATCACCATGAACAATTTTACCATTCTCATTATTAAAAATGATTTCCATTTTTCAATTCCTCCATCATTTCCTTATATGAAATTCCATCAGTTAATCCGGACGATGAGTTGCTATCAGTAGGTATATATTCAGAATCTTTAAATGCAGGATGCTTGAATTCAATCATTGCAAAATTAGCAATGTCTACAAGATGCTCAGTGTTATGAGTTTTCTTATATAGATCCAAACGTTCCTCAATACTTTTATAGGTCTGTACTAATTCAGGATATGTCTGAGAACACCATCCATATTTATAATGCGACATAACCATAGAATTTTGCATTTTAGAGATAAACTCTTTTGAGAAATCTCTGTTCAATATCTGTTCTTTTGTATCCACAACCACCATTCTCCTTTTCAAATAACTATATATAAATAATAACGATTTCTATATAACAAAAATCAGCCGATACACTTTTATGTATCGGCTGATTTTGATTGAATGGTATGTGAAACATTAGAATAATATATTAGTATTAAAACTTTACAATGTTCCGCTTGTAATTATTTGAATTCTTGCATCTTTTCTTTAACAGAGTCATATGATATTGATGTGTTTACATTTTCTCCATTTATGATATAATCATCGTAAAATACTAAAAAGACTACTATATCTAATTGATATAATTTAGATTTATATTTTTCCTTCCTGTAAAGGTTAATAATGTTATTATGCAACTCTTGCACTCCTATAAGTTGATTTAACTTATCTGTATTTATAGAAAAGTCATTACTAGAGTTTCTTGTAACTGAATTTTTCACCATAGCAAGAACAAATTGTAAAGCGTTATCTTCCATATAATAATTTTTATTAATATATGATTTACACGTTTCTAAATCAAGTTCTTTCCATAGACAGAAAAGATTATAAAACTCTTCCTGCTCTTTAAATGAGAATAGTTGCAATTGTTTCATTTTACTTTTACATATATCCTCAATTATATTGAGTTGTTCTGGCTCCAATGTTTTATCATATGAATCACTATTTAAATGCAACATTTTTTGATATCGATGTTCCTGATAAATTAAAAAGTCAGTAAACCATATTATTTCTTGTGCATCTTTATTACCAAAATCGGCATTTTGATAGCAGCATAATATATCATCAAAGTCCATATGATCAAGAAGTTCTGTCATTAAATATTTCAATTCACATTTCGGTACACCTCGTTCAATTAATAATTGAGTATAGTGTGGTTTTATTGCTTCAAATATTACTTTGAATCTATTTTGAGTACAATATATCAAATTACTATGTATGTCTTTTATAAGATTTATACCTAAAAATTCATTATTTGTTACTATTTCCTCTATCTCTGATTTAGAATAAATTTTTATAATATTGTCAATAACTTCAAAAGGAATTACGCTTGAAGGCAATGAAAGTGAGAAAAATACATCAAAATAATTGCTGTCTGACAATCTACGAAATTTATCTGTTACTGATGATTTAGCAGCTTTTGAAAATAGTTCCGCAATAGCACTTGAAACTGCATTCCTGTCATGATTTATATTTAAATTTTGTATTTTCTGTTCTAAAGCTAAAATCTTATCAAAATGAAATTTTGTTAAATTTTCTTTATTTGAACGTATAATGTCATAAGCTTCCGGGACATATAACTCCAAAACACATAATGCCAAAAGATCAGCTTGATTCACTTCATCTTTTAAAAACGAATTTTTAAATTCAAATAGGTTAATTATGCGTTTTACATCACGAATAGTACTAATAAAAGGTATGACACAAACATTAATAATTTCGTTATATAATTCTTTGATAAGTGTATACTTATCAACGGAGAGAACTTTCTCAAATTCTTTATGAAGGACAAAATTAAGCTGACTATTGCTGGTTTTTGGAATAGTTATTGGTATTTGAATAATTTTTCTCAGGTAGTCATCTCCATCTCCACCTTGCACATCTTTGAGTGAGCTCACAACAACATCCTTATCCATTAAAAGAAGATATACTGTATTCTGAAAATCACCAAGAATTTTTACCACCTGAAACATTAATCGAATTTCTTCTTAACTAAGTCTATCAAAGTCATCAATAACAATTATAAGTCTAACCTTATTTTTACTTAGTTCGTTATCTATTTTATATTTTATTTCTTCTAAGGTTTTGCTTTTTTCTTTTCCTTTAATTAGTAAATCAATTTGCAAACCATTTCTATTACCATATGATAACAGCGGATAATTATCATCTTTTGATTTCAGTTTTTTTGCCTGAACTAAGAAACGATAAGCTTGCATTTTAGAATATTCGTTTGTAATAATCCACCATTCCCAATCTGTGCCGTTCAAAGCTTCCTCGTGATGAGTAAAGGTTTTATAATATACTTTGTCAGTTTTTTGTGAAATATTATATAGAAGCCAATCCGTTAATGATTCCTCTTTTACAAATGGTTGTTGTTGCAACCATTTGTAAATATATTCTGATGTATTATGAAATAGCAACATTATAAACTCCTCTTTTTTATTTTATAATTATAGCACAGAATTTTTAAAAATTCAAGGTGTTTATACAAAAAATTGAGATAATAACCACAAAATGAAAAAATAATAGTCATGTTGGTCTCAGTAGTTCGTAAGACAAAGAAAAAGCATAGGGAGTGAAACAACTCTCTATGCTTTTTGTGCGCCTTATTTCATGAATCTGCATACAATAGCGACAACTCGCTCAAAGAAATACAAAATAATCGTAGTGTTCAACTTTGTACATTTTAGTGCAGATAAGAGGATTTTGTAGCTCTGCGGATTTCTCCATTAGAACTTAAATCTGGTGTGTATATCTATTCCAGCATCCTTGCATATTGATCAAGAATATAAGTCATTACCTCATATTCTTGATAATTATGAAAGACAACCCAGTCAATCTTTCATGTGATACTCCCACTCCTACATCTTAATGCAAGTTTTCATCGTACATTAAGTTACATCAATATGCTTCATCGACTTGCACGTTATCCGTCTTAACTACGACTCATATTGATATTTGAATATCTTCCTTTCAATGGTGAGTTGAATTGAAATTGAACCAATAACATTTGCTTTTTAACTGGAGCCCCGTCCATGAGATCTATAGCCCTCATACGTAGAATAAGTGCTCAGTTTATTATAACAAAATGGTTCCTCCAACAGGTCAACTCATGGCTTGTGGGAATCAACTTACTCTATTCCACATTGGTTTAAAAATAATTACACCGTATGACCAGTATCCGAGGTGTATCACACCGCCCTATTTCAGCTTATCCTGATAATGAAGTTTCCCACACCTCATAATCATTAAGTGCCAGATTTGGTAGGTTTCCGTCCATTCGGGAAAGCTGGACGAATCTATTAAGTTTCTTACAAAACTCCTACCCACACAGGATATGACTTGTCTATTCCAAGTTGGCAGTTAGTTTCTATTAAGTTTATTAGGTCGAATGAAACTGACAAACGGTGGACCTTTGGTTTCAGAGGGAGGAATCGAACCGCCATAATTCAGCTTATGAGGCTGATGAGTTACCAGTACTCTACTCTGCCATATAATGCCTGTCTCTCCAGGCTGTCACGGTAGTACTTAACACACTGCTTGTTCACCACACCGTTTATACCGAACACTCAGGACGTGTGTGCTTGCCCTGCTATCTTATATGCCTTTGTCATGATAGCAGATTCCTGACATACAACTCGATAAGGTTGTTAGGCATTGGAACAGTGGAGCATCATAAAAGGATCGAACTCTCATTTTCAGAATGGGAATCTGATGTCTTAACCATTAGACGAATGATGCATAAATGTGTCCTGAGTCATCATTCAGTATTCAGGACGAAATAAAATAATAATAATTATACAAATGTGTAGAACAAAAGAAGGAAACATACCCTTTAAGGGCTGGTGGGCTATCTTGGACTTGAACCACGGACCATCCGCTTATGAGGCGGGAGCTCTGACCGACTGAGCTAATAGCCCATATTGCAGGCAATGATTTATCATACGCCTGCAAAAATGAAGGAGTATAAAATTGAAACTATTGGCGCTGAAAGTAAGGTTTGCACTCACATTTCAACTTGTCTGCCGCCAACCCACCAGACGGACAGTACTCTGCTCATTGCAGATTCCCTGTCAGGGATAATTTCCCGACCACTTATATTAACGATTTGCTCTGTTCAAGTTTTTGATCTTTCAAAGTTGCTGTGAAAAATCAGATTTTTCTGAATGAGCTTGCATGGACTTTGGCTATTCTTACTTTTGGATGTGATTTAGAGATTGGTGAACCGGACCTTTCATCGTCCGTACTGTTAAGCGTAGAAACATCCACACCCATAGAATTTAGAGCTTCTGCCATAGAATTCAGAACTGGGTCATACTTTCGGTGCAATTCAGCTGTTTCATGTTTAAGCTCAGTATAACGCATATTAATGTTATTAAGTTTTTCTCTGAACTCATGTGTTACTTCACGGAACTTGTTAATCAACATACTTGAATCAGTTTGTTCTGACTTTTCAGCTTCAAGAGCTGTTTTTAGTGAATCATAGATTTTGCCGGTAAGAGTAGACTCAAAAATATTTTTTTCCTTGATCATGCAATCCTCCTGAATATTAAAATTTTGATTTGCGTTTTGGATTTTTACGTTTTCTTTCTGTTCTGGTATGGATTGTTTGCATCTTATCTTTGAGTGATAAATTTGCAGCAGCTATCATATCTTCCAGATTTCTTTCAGAAGAAACTTTGGTAACAAGTTCAGTATCGCATACACTTTGCTCTGGAGTGTATAACGATTTGAGATGTAAATGTTGTAAGGACAGTTCAGGTTCACTGAATTTGTCACCTCTTTTAATCGTACGCGCAGACAGTATGTCCCCCACCTTTACATACTCATTTATATTCGATACAAATTCTGTTGATATTTTTGAAATGTGAATGAAGTCGGTGTCTTCTGTATCTTTAATTTTAACAATTATACCTTTAGAAAGTATTTTTGTTACAGTCACAGTATAATCCTTACCTTCATCAAGAAAACCATCTGGTCTTTGCATTATTGATTCCTCCAATTAACGGTTGATGATCAATCTGCTGCTACTTCAACAACAAATTCATCTGAATTAGGATGCAGGCAGTCCTGCACTCCGGCAAGTAGTACGTGAACTGTACTAATAGAATATAAGGTTGAAAAGCAATCCTTAATTCTTTCTGTGTCAAGGTGATCCAGAAGGTCATCTATCATCACAAGCTTCAATGGAGAATCAGAAGCGTCTACAATACTTAGCAAAAGTGCGAGATTATACAGACACTTTTCACCGCTTGAAAGCAGGTCAAATTCAATATATTCATTCTGCTGTCAAGGAGTGAAGCTAGTAAGAGATTTCAATACATATCTTAAAGAGCAGCAGTCATTCAAAAAGGGTGAACTCATACGTGTTCAGAGTACGGTGCAAAGCCTTATTTACTATGATGATTGTGATGGCAGTCTTGATGCTGATGTACTCAGAGAAGAAAATCATCAGAATCAGCTAATAAAGGATAGCCTAAGTAAAAAGATTCTTATTATTTCGCAGAATGAAAAAGTACAGCAATCACTTATGGAATCAGCTACAGCAGATACTTTAAAGGCAGATCCTATCTACCAACAAGTTCATATTGAGTTCCATTATATCGGAACGTATAAGTCCTATTAGCAGCCAGATAACCTGCAGTTATAGCTGCTCCCCTATAGTATATTGGTTTTGCACCTGTATTATTGACATTCAGGGTTGGATTGGCCGCTGTATTTGTAGTTGTGAATTTTACAGTTATCTCCGATCCAGTAACTGGAGCTAAGAATCCACCACACGCTACTGTCTTTGCAGCGGTAGCGGCGGCAGTTGAACATGTTCCATAGTTAAATCTATCAGCTTTTCCATCAATATGCATTCCGTTTATGTTTCTGGGTGTGGTCCATCCAGCAGAAGTTCCCGTTATATTACTTGATGTTAGCGCTATGATTCCTGTTGCATCCGGTAAGCCATAAGTTCTGTTAGCAGTTAGAACGTCAGAAGTTGATAATATCAGATCCCCATAGAACGTTGTTTTACCAAACAATCTAAGTCTTCCGGTCTTATTTCCAGCAGTTCCTCCGGCTATATTATTTCCTAACGCAAGTCTAGCTGAACCTTCTGCGTCAGCTGTACCTTCCAGTGAAGTATATACCAACCCATTATTATGTCTAAGAGATTTATTGGCACTGGATGCTGTTGTATGGAAATCAACATAATAAGTAGATGATGTTGTTGGATTAGTAAGCGTACTATAAACATTCGTTGAATTAGTAGCTGTGGTAGCAGTCTTAGCATTTCCATCAACATCTAAAGCACCTATTTCGGATGGTGTGACATGTGTCTTGAAATTACCACTATCAAGAATTGTGCAGTTGGTCGTATGTGTTGAATTATATTTCATCAAGTCACCGTCAACAGCATTCATTGATATTGCACCAAGAATACCTTTAGAATTCTCAAACTGAATTGCTGCATGGTTTGTATTATTTCGTTTAATAATTAATGGACCAAATGAATCTGATGAAATTGTACCACCTGATGATTTAATGTAATTACAAGACAACACACTTTCTTTCTGAGTGAAACCACTAGTGACTGAGGCTTGAGCTGTAGGCTTATCATACAAAGTCCATAGTTCATCCCAACCAGCTCTAGTTGCTTGTTGTATTACATCAAAATGGTATAAAGTATATGAATATTCAGATTTTAACCATAACTCCAAAGTTGCTCCAGTAGTATCTCCACTATTGTATGCTATGATAAAATCTTCTGGTTTAAAATGATCGTCGTTACCTGAATTCCATATTAAGCTAGGATTTGATAATGTTCCGATCGCATTTTGTCTTGCGGATGCTGTAAGTATTCCACATTGACCTTTAGAATTCCCATAACAAAATGAAACATAAAAAGATATTTCTACATCATAACTTGCCGTCGCTGGCATTTTACATGATGCAAATTTAAAATAACTATTAGAACCCGAAGTATAACTTCCTGAATATCCTACTAAGATTCTCCGCTTCCTTTTTACGTAAGTAGAATAATTTCCTAAGTGTATTATGTCAAACGTGGAAGCTCCATTATTATCTGGCTATCTTTATAGATCCATATCCTTTTTTGTTAGTGCTGTCATAACCTGATGAAATATAGGTGTTTCCTAAATGATGGTATGCTGCTGTCTGGTTTGCTCCAATCCAGAGGTTGGTTCCATTATGAGTAATTAAAGTCGTATAACCTGAATCATCAGGATCCCCTGTTGATGCATATACTCCATTCTTTAAATGTATATTACTTTCACTGAACAAATCTCCAGTACTCGGTTTTACATATATTTTATCTGTTCCATATACCTGCTCCGTCACCTCAGTTGTCAATTCAGACGGATTCGATGAGTTATTATAACCTAAAAGAATAGGATGATAGGTAGATCCCACACTCACACTTTGTTTTACTTTAGTATCTGTGTTAGTATTCGGAGGTACACTCCACGTACCATCTTCTCTTAAATACTTAGTAATGCCAGCAGTTGTTGAAGGGGCAGGAACCAATCCAGATTTTGCCCCAGTTCCAGACTTAACAAAATTAGAATATGTTGTGTTTGTAGTGGGTGGTGTATATCCAAGCGCCTCTACTATATTATCTTTAGTCAGTTCAGAACGAATAGTTTCAGATGATTTATTTTCAACATTATTTAAACCAATATTAGCTTTCGTAATATTTATATTACCTATTCTATAAGAAGATTCACTATCGCCTTTTACGCCAGTAACTTTATTAACTTGAGCGCCATTTTCAATATTGCTCAATTTATTTTTTTCGCTTGTTGTATAGTCTTCTGATGATAATCCTTTTCCTTCTATCTTATCAACTTTTTTATTGAATAGTGATTTTATTTTTGAAATCAAATATGTTAAACCGATCTCATCTAACCATTTATTTGTATTTGGCAACACTATCACCTCGTATCTTAAATCATTATCCCTACCCCCCACCTGTAGTTACTTATAAATTAAGCAAACATTGCATCAATCTCTGCATTAGTTATGTTTGTAACGCTGAATACAGCACCAAGGGAATCCCAATTAGTGCCAGTCCAACCATAATTCATACCTGTATCTTCTGTGTTATAAACGTCTCCGACAGTATTATCACTTTCCGGGAGTGCTGCTTCATTAGCAACAGAACCCTTATATTTGTACATACTAGTAATATCACTTTTGAGAGCATATGTATCCGCATCATTGAATCCGTCAAGTTTTGCTTTGTCATCCGCAGTCATAAGACCTGATGCTGATGACGTTGCTTCAGAGATTGTCGGTACATACAGCTTACTCGCAGCACCGTCAATTGTGATCGTTGCAATTTCTGTACCAGACTTCTGTTTTACTGTAACAGCAACTTTCGATGCGTCAGCCTTGATAGAATCAAGTTTAGCTTTATCTGCATCAGTAAAATCATTTGTTGAAAGGGACTTCCCGTCAACTTTATCAATCTTTTCTGTGAGCTGTTCCTGAAGTTTGCTGTTATAATGCTTTAAACCTTCATAATCAAGAAAATTGTTTGCCATAGTAATCATTCTCCTTAAATAATAAATAATTTATCAATAGATACTTCTGAAATTCTATCAATGGAATTTGTAGAATCAGAACTATCAATTAATACAAGATTACCCAATTCCAAATCTTTTTGTAAATTTTCTTCAGCAGAAAGTTCCGTAGAACTTGCTTTAAATTTACTCTTCACTTGATATATAGTACCTATTTCCAACCATATAAGCTGTCCCCTGTTATAATCAGCTCCTGGTATATATACTTCAATTGGTCTTATCATAGGAGGATGTGTGCATTGGTGATTATGGTGATGATTGTGGTTCACATGTGACAGACAACGTTCAAATTGATTACATTCACCATTTTCAATAATTCTTAAGTGCATCATATCATCATTTGTTAGCGGAATAATCGAACCTGATGGTATTGCCTTTAAATACCAACCGTTTTGTATGTTGTTACATTCATTCGCAAACCATCCGTTATGAACTACCCATTTTGTTTCAGGAAATCTATCCAGAATAACAATACTTCCTGTAGAAATACCATAACAATCGCATTCATGCATATATTACCCTCCTTAACAACATTCAATCACGTATATATCATCCAAATCCGTTTTTTGCAATGGTTTTATAACATTTGATTCTATATTTATTAAATACCAGCCACACACAGGGCGATTGCCTCCCCATGTATACCAACCATATGAAACAAGCCAGCTTTCATGATCAAATCGACCAAGTCGGACAATATTTCCAGATCTGATACAGAGTTCACACTCAGGTATATGCATACATATATCATTATACATAAACAAATCACCATCCTAACCTTCATTCTTATATAAGGTTAGAATGGTGATTTCTATTTTTAATTCATATCATAACTTATACATGGGTTTCCAATCTGTAAGACTGTTCTTTGTGACAATATCTTCCCATAATTCTGGAATATCCTCATTCAGCTTAAGAATAAGCGGAATCATAATTTCACGCATCTGAGGATGAGCAGTTTGCTCTGTACGTAGTTTAAAGCAATTTCTCCATTCTCGTACATTGCCTGTAACAACAATTTCCGTCTTGATGCAGTTTGGTATTACCGCTCTTGCTTGCTGAAGTGCCCATTTAGTAAAATTAACATAATGATTATATGTGCTTTCAATAGCAGTCAATAAATTGACTAACTCAATATTTTCTGTTTTATGCAAAAGATTAAATGCTTCAATATCTGTAAACTCATTTGAAAGCATGGTTTTCCTATCTTCACCGCATACCCATTCAGGAATAATAAACTGCATACCCTTATTGCTGTAATTTACATATCTTGTGGATTCTTGAGCAAATGAAAACAGCCTGTGACGTACCAGTTCGTGAGTAATACCTCTGTCACAGATAAATCGCACTGATAAATTAGGTGCATGTTCGATCATTGCTTCATGACCTCTTTTGATAAGATTATTAAGCATTTTCGCAGCAGAACCCTCACAAATCTTATCCTCTGACTTGTAACAAGTCCTTGCCGCTATCTCAATCCTTGAAAGTACGTTTTCACGTGTAAAATCCTCTGAAAGAATTTTAAAACTTGGTTCAATAAATCTCATCTTTCTTTACCTCCATAAATTTTGTCAGGGCATCAACATAACTTTGATATCATTAATTTCATCTGTATATAACTCAAAAGCTTCTTTCGTATCCCCTACAGACCAACAATTATCAAGCAACTCACCGATCATCGTTCTGTATTGATTATTGCCGTTGAACCGTACAGATATAAGGTATCTTCCATTTTGTGGATTTTCAACAAGACTTTCATTGTCAAAATCAGGAAGTTCTGCATACTCAGTTATCTTGCAGTAGTCTGGTATACCATTTGATTCTGTGTATGTAAGGTCTTCTGCGTTATCAAACAGATTCCACTTTTCTCCATCAAATTCACCTAAGTATGTCTCAACGAAATCTAACCCAAATAACACGTGAACAAGATACTGTTTTCCGATTGCAGGTTTTGCATCAGCATTGTAAATTTCCCACTCCATAACATTTTTCACCTATTATCAGTAATTAGGGTTTACTACATATTGGAGACAGTTTATATCAGGATTTGTGCATTTATCTTCAAGATCACATTCATTTTTCTTCCAGCAATCTTTACAACAAACGGCAACTCCTTCTGGACAACTTGTATTACACCAACCTGCATATTTAGTAGAGTCATGCGGTTTGTTTGCATGCTCATATAAATTATTATAATCTTCAGAATTTTTATAATGCAGTATACAATAGTGACACATTTCAGTTTCAGAGTTATCACATAAGAAACAGTCTGCTTCCTCATGTGCAACTGTGATACAATTGTAAATGTTACGAATAGCAGCATCAAGGTCTATGAAATCATCTCTCCATGAACCCTCAGTTTCGACATCATAAGCAGATGTAAATGCAAATTTAGGTCGTGATTCATCATCAACTGAGATATCCTTATCATACTCATTTTGACTGAGATTAAGGTTACAGAATTCAGGACAGCGTTTCAGCATATCAGTAAGCCATTCATGAAACTCTTCAGTTGTCATAAACAAGTAACGATTGTTCACAACCTCTACACAAACCGATTCAAGCTGCTCAATCACATATGACATTATCTTGTCCATACCACGAGGCCTGTTTCTCGGTGCCATACGATAGAGAGTACCGGCAACTGCATCAACAATGTGATAAATATAAAAATTTCGTTTGTTTTTTCTCATATTGATTAATCTCCTTTTGATTTTTGATTATGTAGACTACCTACATCATACATTAACGATTATACCTTTATATAAACCACTCAATTGCAATAATTCTAATTGAGATCGCTGTGCATAATTTAATCTACCTACATACGATATATCCCAAACAGCTACACAATTAGTAACATTTGTAAGCCATGTAAGTATATCACACCAATAAGTACGTGGTATACTATCCATTAATTCACCCACATTCTTATTAAGTTTTTTGCAAGCTTCTTGAATCAACCATTCCTGATGACTTGGTACAGCATAATGAACATTTCCTTCTTCATCAATTATAACTTCAAGATAATCTGTGAATGTTCTCTTATGTGTATCAATGTTAAATTGTTTTGACATTACATCTCGTTCAACATTCCAATCAACCATTAGTCTTACACCTTTCAAAATTATTGAACCGATACTAGTTCAGGATTATCATATATATTTCCAACTAGTTCAAATCTGTCAAGATTCTCGGAAAACGCATCATCTGGATTATCATAGGAAGAATCATAGAATCCACTTAATTTGAATCTATAACCATCCTGAACTACTTCATATATCCTACCATCAATGCTATGATTGTCTTTCAATAAATCTCCTACAAAAATTGGAGTATTACTTATTATAACACATATATACTTACCCACTGTTTCAGAGCGTATTGGTATTAAATATAAATTGCTTGCATAAGTTGGAACAATACCTACTACTTTTATATCACTATTTGCAGATGGTTGATATTCTACATAATATCCTGTCACCCATTTATCCATACTTATTTGTTTTCCTCGACATAGATTAGATGATTTGAAATTGATGGTAGTAGATTTAACTGTAGACATATTTGTACCACAATTAGGACAAAACTTTATATCAGGATATCCATCTGCATCATCATACCAACCACTTGGTAATTCAAATCCACAGTTAGAACAGATATATCCGCAGTCGTAATCATAATCATCTATAGGCGTCCCATTTCGTTCTTTGTAAAATATCCATCTATCAAATGTATTTGCCATATAAATCAACCTCCTGTATTTGCGTATTGTAATTTCATTCTGAGGAATTCATTATCAAGTTTCAATGCACATGTTGGGCATATGTCAAATAGATGAGTATCCCATACTTGTGTAGCACTCTTGATAATCAAGTCATCTAACGATTTAATAGGTGGCATCTTCTCTCCACAACAATCACATAAACGTTGAACGTTAATCATGTGATCACCATCTTAGCACCACAGTGGGGACAATAATCATATGCATAAACACTTGAATTATTACACCCAACGCACACATATTGTATAGGAAATTCAGAACCTGATTCACAAAAAGTACTCCACTTACTTATTTTATGTTCTATAGTTTCAACAGTAGGCTGCAAATCTACTACCCTAGATAGTTCTTCTCCAAATCCACCACATCTGTCACCATAAGATGCATTATATTTGTCACATATTTCTTTGATAGCAACCTTAACTTTATCAGCATCAATCAATCTGATATCCGATTCAGATGGTTCTGTAGACTCACCTTTAAGTTGATTAACTGTATCAACCAACTCATTGATTTTATCTCCTTGCATATTGATGTGTTCAATAAGGGATTCATACATACATGATGATGGATTCATAGGATTAGGTAAAAGTTGATTTTTGATTTTTATTATCATTGTGAATACCTCCTTTATTATATCTATTATAACGATTGTAAACATATAAAAAATTATGTGAGCATAAACCCACATAATTTTACAATGTTTAATTCACATTACAGACCTCTTTCTTACTCTCAATATACATTTGCTTTAACTTATCTACAGTAAAGAGCCTATTGTGAAATCCTTCACCGTTCCTTACATCAGATACAACTATATATCCATCTGTTACAAGTGTTGCATTTTCATAAACAAGTTGAATAAACTCATATGAGTGTAAGTAGATGGGATTTTCAAAACTCTTTGTAATTCGACATGAACTATACCATTTTCCTGACGGCTTGTACGATACAATTTCAATAGACAAAAGCATCAAATGTCCTCCTTAATAAATATCTTCTGAAATCAATTCACTAAATACAGAATCACGAATAAGCTGATTGGCTTGTTTAGCAATTTTCTTAGCTACTTTACGATCCACAAATCTACCAGATGAAGTTAGAAATCCTTGTTCATCTTGATTGATGTATTTATTTGGACACAACTTATGAATGATGTTAAAACAATCACTATGCCGATATCCTGATATGATGATTGACTCATCATCTATGCTAATTTTAATAGCAGCACATAAGATACGTTCATTTAACTGACTTTCTTTTACATTGATCATATATATACCACCTCTTACTCAAGCATCCTCGCACCGCACTGCGGGCAAAAATCAGAATAATAACCATCATTCTCATGACCACACACAGCGCAGCAACCATCATCCTTCCAATGTCCGTAGTTTACAGGTCGTACATCAGCTTCAATAGGTTCAAAGTATTCAGCTAACCATTCTCTTACATAATCCAGGTTATAAGACGAATAACCGATATGCCAGGTATTGTCTGTTAAATCATAATATTGTATGCTGTAGCAAGGCTTATCAGTCTTTGCTGTGTTGACAGTGATTACAGGATTGATCGCTTTTATTTTCTCAACAGGTTTAACTTCCTCAGTAGTCATTGTAACATTATGTTCACTCATAATAGTACTCCTTTATATATAATAAATTTAAATTTTATCAACAATGTATATTCAAACCTTACGCTCTTCTAATGCTCTTATAGCATCATCATAATTATTGAATACATATTTTCCAAAATCTTCAAAATTTATTTTTGTATTAAGATTCAAAGCTTGTACTACAGCAATAACATGAGATTTGTGTAATTTCTTTCTTATCATCTTTTCATCTGAAATATGAATTGCAACTATCGTTGCTTTGATTATACACCCTTGTGTATTCGGTGGAGTATAGTATATTGTATCACCTATTTTGCATGGCAATTTGATAATAAGTGAGTTATCTTTAAAATGATTACAATTCTCAAACCCATATCTATCATGATCACATACATTATTACAGATACAACTATCACACTTGAACATTAGCCAACCTCCCATTAATAATCTTCTGTCAATATTGTACACATATTAAGCTTGTCGTCCTTCAATCCAAGCGGCTGCAAGGAACTCGCTGTCATATCCACAATTACTGAATCCGCTTTCAGCTTCAATTTTGAAATCGACTTTTGCATTTTTTAGAAGATTTTCGATTTCATCTTTCATGAAAAATTCGTTGTCATCGTCATCATATCTCAAACTGTTATAGCATTCGTCAGTCTCGTTGTAGTATTTTTCAATTATTTTATCAATTGTTTCTTTAATCATTTTCATTACTCCTTACTCTAAACGCCCACACGGGGCAACATCTCTTAGGACATATACTGCTTAAAGTCAACCACCATGTATTACGTACACCTGCGGCGATGTCATCATCGTCAATCCCGTAACCGTATCGTACATATCCGTCATGTTTTTCAACGTCATCAACGCCAAGCTCTTTTCTTGCAATTTCAACAGCTTGATGTTCTGTGTAACGTTCCTTACTCACAGCTACAGGATAATCGCCTGTAAATGCATCATAATCGAATTTACTCATTTTCAACTCTCCTGTTCCAAGCTTCGATAGCTTCCTCCATTGTATTAAACGTCGCTCTCCAACCGTCTAAGAGTTCTTCGTTATCCTCTAATTCTATGCCATAATAAAATTGACATGAAGTGCATTTTATCAAAAATTTTCCGTATCTGTCTTTACAAAGAATAGATCCCTCACCGCAGTACGGGCAAGGCTTTAATTTGGTTTCAGACATGGTTATTATCTCCTTTTAATATTATCTCATATATTACGTAATCATGATAGTTACCTTGTCTGTCTCTGACAGCATCTGTAAGTACAAGCTTTTTGCCATTGTATTTATTACAGAATTTATCATAGTGCCTTTCAACCGGATTACCGCCGATCATTCTCCATTCAATTCTATGTAGATGATAATCGTTAATCAGCTTTTTCAGCTCTCTGTAAACGTCAAGTCCAATTATTCTGTTTCCTCTATCGAATGAAAATAATCCAAATTGATGTGCACATGAAACATACCAATCAATCCGGTATGAAAAATAACCGATTAGTTTGTTATTATCAATAATGGCATAGTCATAACCGTTACCATCGAATGTTTGGCGGATAGCAACCAAGCCAGCCCGTGTAGTATGTCATATCTTCGGTATAACCATATTCCATAAATTTCTTGTGTATTTCATCTTTATAAAGTATTGCAGGTACTAACATTATGTCCCTCCTTTATTTGAATATATCTGCATTGTCTCTGATATTTATCATGAAGCTGTCAAACGACTTCTCAGCTAAATTGAACCATGATTTATCAGAATTTGTGTAAAACCATTGGATGATTGAATCCTTGTTATTGTTCCAACCTTGGGTAATTTCTTTTTGATGCTGTATAGTACCTAATGAGTAATTGTACTCACTTGTACCAGAGTATAAATCAAGCAATTCACATATGAAATGATTACACCAATAATTCACACCAGAATATGATGTAATCAATTTTGATTCATCATGAAGTATTTTTACACCCTCTTCATTCAATTTAAATGACCCGTCTTCAAAATATGCAAAGTCACCAAATATACATATGAATGTATCCTTAGGTGTAGCTGCATTGTCCGAATTAACTATGATTTTATCCATATCACCACTACCTTTCAATGAATCATTAATATTGCTGAATAATCCAAGACTTATGTCTTCCTTATCTAAACAGAAATAAGGACAATTTATACACACCTCACTTAAATACTCAGTTGCCTTTGTACCTCCAGCCTTTCCAGAACATTTTCCACCCTTAGCAGATTTCATATTGTTGTAACAGTCATCATATTCTTTCTGTACAGCATTAAGTATTTTTGCTATCACTTTATCACTCCTCTAAATCCATTTTTATATTTAAATCCATCTTCGCACCACACCAAGGGCAGTAATCCGGAGCAATTATGAATCCATGATCTGGTGTATTTTGGTGACAGTGACTACATACAAAATAATAATCACCTATACGATCACCTGTGTTTACTTGTGACCAATATCCATGTTTAACAAATGAATCTGGATCAATATCTCTTCGAATATGAAGTTCAATACATTTAGCAGTTTTGTCAATATATTGAGCTGTATAACCCAAAATGTAATGCTGACTGCAATACTGTATGATTTTATCACCGATAAGATCAATTGCAACAGCATCAGTTGTACCAATCATATAGTCACATTTGAATTTACATTCAAAATCTGTTGTTATAATAATAACGAACTTCTGATAATTAGCTTGACCGTTTGCAATGCTTGTGATTACTTCATCTAGCACACTTTTAGATATTACCATAATTACATACCTCCATAGAGCATTATGACTACATAGCTATAACAATTTAGTGTTTGAAGCTGATTATATTACACTTTCTTACCATCATCAGTTATAGTTGTTTTTAGAGTATAGATTCTCCCGTCCGCATTCTTTTCTTCTTTTCTGACCTTGCCAAGAAGCTGTTCGAGTCCTTTAATAACCCTTCTATTATGCTCTACCCAATCAATGATAGATGTTGTCTGTGTAATCAAGTCTTTTGCAGCTCTACGTTTTTGCCGTACCTTTTTCAACTTTTTTGCAAGGTGTGCTGTACTATGATAATCATGTTCCTCTAACTCCAATGAGTGAAGTATGTCCTGCGTTTCATCATTAGCCTATTGTTCATCAGCTAATGCCATACGATTCAGCTGTTCTATATTTCGTATGTATTTCAAAAACTCATCAAGACCTATACTTACCATGTTTAAGATACCTCTCTCTGAACTCCTGTTCTGTATTTTCGTTATTTACGCAGCATTAGATGATTTCCATCCATGTATTATAACGATTCATTAACAAAATTTTTATTGACAATTTTCATATATTGTGATATAATATAAAAAAGATGAGTTTAGGAGGTATCAATATGGAGAAAGTTATAAATGTTGCTCAATTCATAATGGACGTGTATTCTAAAATATCCGGTCATAACATAGACGAAATGAAACTTCATAAGCTTTTATATCTGTCCCAGAGAGAATCCTATGCTATAATGAATGAGCCATTATTCCAAGAAGATTTTGAAGGCTGGAAATATGGTCCTGTATGCCGAATTGTCAGAAACGAATTTGCTGAGGATGGATTGGTCTGTGAAACATCTAGAATTTCAGATGAAGCTATGTATATAGTAAAAAATGTTATCTCTCAATATGGTTTCTTTGAATCGTGGAAGTTAAGCGAATTAACTCATAAAGAAACTTCATGGAAAAATGCACGAATCGGATTAAGTAGCCAACAAAATGGAAATCGCATACTTTCCAAAATAGATATTATTAAAGATTCCGAAAAAGTTCGTCCTTATGATAGTATCTGGGATATGTATTATGATGAATTTGAAGATTCGGAGTAAGGTTAAATATGATAGGATTCCTTTGCAACGTTCTTTTGCCATACTACGACAAAAGTATGAAAAAAATGAGTTATAAAAATCGTCCTGCGCTTGTTATCGGAAAAGCAGATGGAGAGGATTATAATATCTTACCGGTGTCACGAGTGACTAATCGACTTTATTTAGATGCTGTTTATGATGTTCCAGTAGATCCAAAGATCTATCCTAACTCTAAATTAACTGCATATTCATATATTAGAGTTCATAAACAAACTGCCGCAAACAAAAGTAGAATGAGAATAATTTCAAATTTTAAAGAAGAATATCCGGATTTATTCTTAGCAGTATTGCAAAAGCTTGAAGAATATAATAAAAATTTAATAGATGATGCTTTAGCAGCTGTAGTATAAGCGAGACAAAACGTCTCGCTTTATTTTACATATAGCTATTTCTGAACTCCTGCTCTGTAATTTTCTGAATCCCCCACTTATCAGCTTTCTTGTTTTTAGAGCTGCTCGAATTGGGATCATCTGTAATCAGGAACTTTGTATCCTTACCAATGTCGGCAGGAGTGAAACCGGCTAAAATTAGCTCTTTCTCGAAGTCAGCACGTTTCACACTCAGCTTGCCTGTAATTGCAACTTTACCAAATGTTGATGAAGTATGCTTAGTCACAAACCAGTCAATTCTTTTTTCAATAAATTTTAGTCTTGCAACCTTATTCATGTTGTTTTGTAAAGCCATACTGTTAGCCGCTCCAATACACGAGGTAAGTGTATTGAATAATTTCAGCGTTTTCATACCATTAGCACAGCTTCCGTCACAAGCAATTTGAAGGAGTTCACGAACCTCATCAGGGTATTCTGCAAGTTTAGAAGCATTTATGTCCCCAAATCGTGGGATATTCAATGCTCTTATAGCATCAACAAGAGCAATACGATCCACACCAAAGAGAGAATTCAGCACCTTCCTCATTCTGTAAGCCTGCGTACCTTCCGCTGCGTTACTGTATGCGTTTGTCCTATCATACATAAGAGTTTCAATGGTAGGTACTTCACCATAGATTTCTGTAAAGAAATTCTGTTTCAGACTGTCTCCGAGCATATCTACCGGGGCAAGTACTCCTGTCCAGATCAAAGTGTCTTTCGTATTTGAGTTGCTGCATTGAGGATTCATACATTTCAAATGAACACCTTCCCATTGCAGCTCCGTTTGACAATGAGGGCAGAACTTAGGTAATTCTGCCTTATTTGATCCAGCAATGACTTTGTTGATAGTCGGAATGATCTCCCCATGCTTTTCAATCTCAACAATATAACCGACAGTAATATTATTGTCCTTGATGTACTTTGCATTGAATCCGGTGCAATATTGTACGGTTGTTCCGGAGAGAAAAACAGGGTTGAGCCGAACTTTCGGAACTGCATACCCAGTCTTGCTCATATTCCACTCTACTTCAAGTACCTCTGTCTGAGCTATTTCAGCTTTGAATTTGAAAGCCTGTGACTGCTGCATAATATTATCACCATCGATTTTCAATTCAGGATGTGTAAGTACTAACCCATCACTTGGCCATATATTTGCCCATCTATCTTTAATATGTATAAATCCCTCTGTTACTGCGGATTTATTAACATAAATCTTTGTTTTTGGAACCAAATGCCTAAACCAAAAATTCAACCAGCTTCTTACACCCCAGATTGAATTGAATTTTTGTAAAGCATAATCATTTTCACAACCAACTACAGAATATACCACCACATCAAGTAAAGAAATATCTTCTGTAATTTCTTTTCTATTGATTAGACCGGCTACTGTATTTCTTGGATTTTTTGCTTCAGGATGCACTGCTTTAAATTTCTCAAAGTTCTTGAACGACATCACAATTTCTCCGCGTACTGCTCCTGTAAATTGGCTGTCAATATCACTTGGTACACTCTTGATACGATTTATTTTATCAGTAATATCAATTCCGATATTTCCATCGCCACGTGTTAATGCTTGATACAGTCTGCCATCTCGATAATAGAGAACAGCACTAATCCCATCGATTTTAAGGGAAACGTCAATGGTCTGATTTCTCAGCACATTATCAATTTCTTCCCATATTCTTGCTTTAGTAAGAGAGCCTGCCGTACCATATTTATGAGGGCATTTCATACTAGGCGTGGAATCTGCCCCAACGGAATATCCCCAACCAGTTTTTTTGAGCAGTGGTGATTCCGGATTCTCTACGAACCATCAGTGTAATATGCCTGTGCTGCATCAACAATTTTCTTTTCAAGTTCAGTCATATTGTATCCTCCTGAATAAAATTACTTCTTTTTACATTGTCCTGGTGTATAACCTGGACAAGATATTACGCAATAACTTGGTAAATCTACAAAACCTCTTGCAGTTTTATATCCCACATTTGTAGGGATAGCTTCCCATCCTGCAACCGGTTCGAGATTTTTCATCCATGAACAGTCAAGCCTTTTACAGTCGCAACATAATGATGTCTTTTTCTTTGACTTCTTAGGCTTATTTTCATCAAATTTATACCTTTCACAGCAATTTTTCGGAAGTTCTCCAAAGTACTTTATACAGTCATCGTAGTATTTACAATTCAAACAATTACTCATTTATCTCATCTCCGTATCCATCATTAGGTCTTTCAGTTGCAATATATACATCATACTCCGCTTGGTGAGCGTCAATGTATGACAGTATATCTGAAAAACAGATTGTCATTGCAAAATCATGCGCTTGCTTACTACTTAAAGTAACATCTTTCATATTTACACCCCGTATCTAATTTGATACAGATATAAACGATTTAGGGAAAACAAAAAACCGCTATCTATTTGGATAGCGGCTATAAATAAAAAAGAATCCCATTTTTCAATAGGATTCCTTTTCCCAACTATAACCATACCGTAATAATCAAGCAGGTTCTGTAGTAGTTGGTGTTCGTATTATATTGGATTGCCAAAGAACGCTTATTTTGATACAATTTACCTTGCGTTTTCTTTTGCGTAAAACGTTTTCTTTTGATATTATGTTCAAAGCCGAAAAAAACTAGCTATATCGCTAAATACGCACTTATCTATTAAAAGAGTTAATTTTGCTGTTTCCAGAGTTATCTTTTGGCTTTTGAAATAAAATCACTCACTGTACAGTTTTTGTCCAGCAGATTCGAATTACGAATACATCGCCTATGTTTAACACCAAACGCTGAAGTTCAACAGTGCTGTTGCTAAAAAGGAACACTGTTGTCGCAAAGTTATACATTAACAACCTATTCATCATATGCCACAATGAATATGCTTTACTCATAAGGAGAATAGGGCTACACTGTAGAACAATCCGATCCTCTCGTGGGATTTTGCTGAGAGCATATATTTAAAAACAAAAAAGTTGACATAGAAAAATATAAAAAGCTCAAATTTCACTGTAATTTAAAGAATCAATCTCGATTTTGAGCGCAGTCAATACAGAAACCACTACTATCATTATACATATTTAATGGAACTCCACAATCTGAACAATTTCCAAGTTCACCTGGTTCATCAAATTCATCATAACAATCAATATATCTTGTTTCTTTTATATCACCAGAAACAATTTCAGCACTATCAAAAGAATTGTCATCTTCAAAATCAAAGAAGACCTGTACCTCTCGTTCAACTCTAATTGTGATATAGCCCTCAAACTCATGATCTCGTCGTGGGGAAGTTATTATTTCTCTGGTATCTTCATCTCTGCCCCAATACTCATATGATGTGCCTCTTAAAGCCACAAAATATGTAAATTCGTAAATAACTCTATCATCATCTCGTTCTATTCGTTCTGCACTATCAAATCGATCATCAGTTATTTCTAATTCATCAATCCCCTCAGATCCAATGTGGGCAGTACTATCATCAATATAATCCGAAATATTATATATTAGTTGATCGGTTACAGATTCAAAGACAGAATAATAAACTGAATTAAAATATGTCTCATCAGTCATTCTTAATGCTATCTCAATAGCATCAGATTGTTCTATTCCATACGCTTCAGATACTTCAGTTAAAAACATCTTAGAAGTCATAGGCACAATTTGCTGACCAGTTTCTGAAAATTCGCTTAATAGCTTAGAATGAAATTGAACACCTTTATCAGTCTTTTCATACCAATCCAGCTTGACATCATCTGTAACAAATATGATACTCTTTAAATTCTTTTTTGCGTACAATAACATTTCCTTCCACAGTATTAAATCGCTGTATTTAAAAACACCATCCTTTTTCTTAGCATCCTTGAATCCAGGTGGAATACTTTTTTTATACCGTTTTTCACCTTCTTCACACCATCGATATATGTCCTCCTGTGAAACTGGAGGCATAACTTGATTATTGTTATCCATTTCTTGAATAAACGTATATAAATAATCGGTTTCTCCCCATGAATGCTGTATTAGAGAAAGAGAGGCATGATCATCAAAATAATCAGTTAGCGCTTTAGATACTGCATTCATTTTGTCAGTTAAAATAGCAATTAATTCATCTGCTTCCGCATATTGAAGTCTCTTAAATGTTGAGCAAGACGAAATAATCTTTTTCTTTGCACTTTCTATTTGCTTTTCTGTTTCTTCTCCTACTTCTGCTATACGTTTTTTCATGTTAGCAAATCCAGCCATGCGGTGTTTCTCATATTCCAAACGCACAGTTGCAGGCATAATAATGCTACCCGCTACACTTTTCATACATTCTAAAGCAAAATCAGAAAAGTCCGGAGAATACCTATAAACATTAAGAACAACATTAGTATCCAACACTACAATATAGCCTTTATCTATCAATTCTTTAATAGTCATAATGACAACCCTCCTATTATTTTAACATCAGCATCTAATTTTGATATGACCCTTATAATTTTATTCGGATTTTTAAAGCTCAACTACTTCAATATACCAAGTTTTACGCTATTATTATCGAGTCCCTATATATACTTTTTGCAAACACCTGATAAGTTAGACTAATGTATTTTTTAAAGTTCCTCTTACATCTTCTGCTGGAATTCCTGCTTCTTGCACTGCAGCATCGAATTTATTATCTACAACTTCTTCTGTCACTTCAATGTTATAATTTTCAATCAGCAAATCCTCACCAATTGAACTGACAAGCTTGTCACCAACAAGCAAATTTCCTGCATCAATAAATCCTCTGCCCTGCACATAGAACGGATGATCAACGGTTGTGATTATCTCCTCACCGCTGATAATGAGATGAACCAGTCTGTCAACCTTACGAATATAAGTTTCTAGAACAGGCTTATATTCTGTTTTCATTGTATCAGGATCAGTTGAGAGAACATAATCTCCTGCTTTTATTGTTTCTATAGCAGCTAAACCATTTACTGTTGCCACTAATGTTCCCGCCACAAAACAAGCCGCCGTTTTTACATATCCACCAGAATAAGCCGCAGCTCCGGAAACCACATACTAAAAAGTGTTATACAGTGCATAAACCAAAATTTAATTTATTTCAATTTTCATATCAGAACATATACAAATCATCTAAATTAATCCTATTAAATCCGTTATTAACGCAATATGTTCTTTGGTTTTAACTTTCTTAATGTTATCAACATTTTCTTTACCACCTAAAGCCAATATTGGAACATATCCAAAGCTTTCATCCATTGCAAGTTTTCCATATCTTCTCAACGCTTCTTGATATTTATTAAATTGAAAGAATTTATCTGTAAAGCTACTATCATTCAATAAAAATAAAAACAAATCAAAGTCACTGATCATAATCTCGCTTTTCCCATAACGATACTCGACAATTCCAACATATTTATTTTTTTCCCATGTAATAATGTCACCAAATGCAGTAACCATTATAGGAATTGCAACATCTCCTCTAAAATAAGAACTTTTTAACAAATCAATGTAATCATCAGGGTTAATTATTTTAATATACCCATCCCAAAAAGATCCTAACCCACATTTCATCCATATTTCCATTAAACTCTCAGGAATTTTTTTGGTATATCTATTAATAATCATGTTATCTACAGAACTACAACTTACATAATCTTTAATCATATAAAATTCACTCCCAAATATACTATTCTAATTTTAATTCAACATCCAAATAGGTTTCACTCTTCTCAACTTCTGTTAATTTAGAAGCCAATTCATTTACATATGCATCTAAAGTACCTATCCTTGATTTTGCCTTCCATTGTGATCCAATAGACGAATTAATTTTCTTATTTCCCAATCCTGAAATGCTATTTGCGTTTCCTCCTGCAATCTGGTCAGGTGTATGCAATGCTGCCTGTCCTTCTGCCCAATTTGCTGCTTCTGCACTTGCTTCTTCATATGACATACCATTCTTTATATTTTCAGTCATTCTATTCGAAATTGCTTCTTGTCTAGCAGCCTGCTGATAACTCGAACTATCAGGCGCACGTCCATTTGCTTCATATGCAGCACGATTTTTTTGATATTCTTCAACAGTCATCTTATTCAATCCATTTTGCTGATCTAATAACTGTTGGTTAAACTCCTCTTCATCATAACCAGGCTTATTTTTGAATTCAATCGTGCAATCAGCATTATGCACCCAAACAGCACACTCGCCAACATAATAAGTATGGAAATCCTCCACCTGGAAATTATAAACATCAATAAGATGTTCTGTTTCTTCAATGTTATAATTTTCAATCAGCAAATCCTCACCAATTGAACTGACAAGCTTGTCACCAACAAGCAAATTGCCTGCCTCAATAAAACCTCTGCCTTGTACATAAAACGGATGATCAACAGTTGTGATTATCTCCTCTCCGCTGATAATGAGATGAACCAGTCTATCGACTTTACGAATATAAGTTTCAAGAACAAGCTTATATTCTGTTTTCATCGTATCAGGATCAGTTGAGAGCACATAATCTCCAGCTTTTATTGTTTCTATAGCAGCTAAACCATTTACTGTTGCCACTAATGTTCCCGCCACAAAACAAGCCGCCGTCTTTACATATCCGCCTGAGAAAACTGCCATTCCGGAAACAGCATACTGAAAAGCATTATAAATTGAATTTGAATGTGCTTTGTGATTCAGATCTGATATCAATCCACCGATATATGGATTAACCAAACCAAGATATATCCCCGTATCTTGAAAAAGTCTGTTCTGAAAATCATTTGCAAGAGCAGTTATATCAAATGCCATCATTCCTAACGCAAGCTTGCTGGAAACTGAAAACGCACCTGTCATAAAAGTACTGCATCCAAATAATTTTCCTGACAGAGAACCTACTCCGCCCAATCCTCCAAATGCCGCACCTAAAAGTGCACCATCTTTCGCACCATTCAATATTCCACCCAGTATACCATCTACTCCGTTTTGGGCATATCCAGATATTCCTCCAATAATAGCACCTATAACTAAGCCAGAAATTAATCCTTTAAGCATATTTTTAAGGATCAATGCTCCAAAGCCTTGCAATCCTGGAACACAAAAGCATACAACTGCAACAATTATCTCTATGGCAATCATTATTTCTTTCCAATGTTCTTTGCACCAATCTCCGACCTTTTTCAAATCATCGCAAAATCTTTCCCAGTCGGACTTTTCACTGTCCGGTTTCAGGTAGGAATATTCTTTGTAGAACTCATCTTTTGATTTTGATACAGCATCAGCTGCGGAATTATCTCGATTAACTGTCAGGTCTATGAATGCATTTACTTCTTTTTGTGTCGCTTCCAAACCTGCGATCTGTTGTTCCTGCGTCTGAGATGATGAGGAAATACTGCTGACAACATTGTCACAAACACTGCTGTTGATTCCAAGAATTTTGGATTTTAATGCAGATAAATCTAAGCAAAAGTCACTGACCGCATTTTTAGCTTGCTCTATGTAATTGGACATGCTATTGATCTTATCTTTATATAGCTCAATTGTCGCCATAAATTCATCCTTTCTAAATTATACAACATTGAAAATTGTTTTGTCAATGACGTACAATATATTTTTAAAGCAAATGTGCCACGAAAGAAATTCCGTAGCACACTCGAAAATTTTATTTGTTAACGGATCTCTTCTTTTTTACAATTATAATTACTATACCTGCAATAACACCTGCTATAAATATAACGCATAGAATTCTGAACCACAAACAGTAAAACAAACCTACCTGAATAGATGAAATTTCTTGTACGGTATAAGTATTGCCTGCTTCATCAACAAGAACAAAGCTTAAATCATGCCAACCTTTTTCCAAAGTGTAGGACAATGTATCCGTTTCATCTGAATAATCAAAATGATCTGCTGAGATTGCTTTCCCATTGTCATATACGATACACTTTGATTTATCAAGTGATTCACTAATATTAGATAGAGTAATCGTCTTTGTTTTACTTGTATATGATTTCCAGTCCCTTAAATCGGAAGGAACAGTGCAAGTCGGCGCAAGTGCATCGATACGAATCCATCCCAGTGTTATGTGTGATGTTTCTTTATTGTATGTATTTTCTGCCCAAAGATAAAGGTCTTTATTTGTTCCCTCAGGATAATTGTCTACAAAGTATTCTTTTGGCAAGATATAGTTATACACACCCACTGCATACATATCTTCAGAATTTTCAGCGGTTATTCCGGTATCTTGGGATTTGCCGTTTTCATCACGGAGTATAATGCTTGTTTTTGAATTTTCCCGTGCAAACACTGTAATATCCAAATCACTGAAAGCGTCAGGTCTCTTGCTTATCGGTGTATTCTCATCCTTTTGTAATGAATACCATCCTTTCGATTCTGCTTTATTACTATTAGAAATATAAGCAAGAACGTCGGATTTCATCATCAATACAGAAGTATTTCTGCAAAGAACACTTCTATTTCCCGCCTTATCTACTGCTGTAAGCTCTGCCGAATATACGCCGTCCTTTTCAAATTCAGGTAATGTGTAGAGTTTTTCTGAAATATTTCCGCTATCAGTTTCAGGGATAATTGTACCTATTTCTTTGCCATTTGAATATTCAGGAGTATAAACAGTCAGGTCATATTCAATATGATCAAAATTTGTATCAAAAAATGCAACAGAAGGAATGAAATTTTCTTCTATACTTGTTTGTTCATTGTATATTTCCAGATTCTCATATGACTTTTCCTCATCCTTTGTATAAACTCCATTTCTCTCCGCAATAATTGGATTTGTAAAGTCGATTTCAAACACAACAGTTTCCTGAGCTATTGCAGAATTTGACGCCAAATCAACTGGAGTTACTCTAATAAGATATACACCGTCATCATTTTCTTTAAACGGAATCTCTAATGTATGCTCATCACCATTATCGCTCCATCCGGAAACTGGAGTTGACTTTACACCGCTTATGTCGTGTTCGCTGCCTGGTTCTAATCTAAATATCTCTGCATTTGCGTCCTTGGCTGAAAAATTATGTTCAGTAATTGTGATTATTGCGGTTTTATTTATACTGTCGCATCCGAAATAATGTTTTTCTTGTTCTGTCTCAAATTCGTCGAAATTTGTTTTTATAATAGGAGATGTTTTATCTATAACAAACATTGATTGTGTAAAAACTTCCGCAGTATTGCCTGCCATATCAGAAAAAGTAATGGAATAACTATAATCACCATCCGTACTGATCGTGAATGTTCCTATATGAACAGCAGCATCGCCTTCTCCTGTTGAAGTCCAATTGCCAATAATCTGTTCACTTCCATTCAGCATAAATTTTACACCGGAAGCATCAAAATTTCTATCAGTAATCGATATAGTCACCGTCTGATCTGTATTGTAATACATCGAATTGTACGGTGTCTGGTTACTAAGTGCAGCAGTTATGGTAGGAGTTGTTGTATCAATACTGTACGTTTTTGAAACCTCACTGGAATTACCGGAACGATCCGTAAGTTTTATAAGAACAACATTACCATTTGAGTTGTCATCTACGGAAAGTGTAAACTGCATTGATGTAACTAGATTGCTTTCCATTTCTACAGTATCAATAGTTACTGCATTTGAATTACTCTCATAACTTCCATCATTTGCAACTGTAATTACACCCGATTCGCCGTCATTTGCAATAGACCATTCAATAGTAGAAATACCAGAGAACGTATCCTTTACTGTAATAGTAAGGGGAATATTTCGATTGTACAACGGCACATTTGCAGCATCTAATTTGTCAGTAGCAACTGTTTCAGTAATATCAATCGATGACGTTTGATTATGGATTTCATCATCTTCAATGATACTGCCATCTGCATTCACCAGACCTGAAGTATGTTCTACATTATCAACTGCTTCAGCGGCAACTGTTCCTTTAAATCCCATAGGAATTGTAAATACAGCATACGTTCCGGTTTCATCTGTAATATACGCTTTTTCATCTGTGCTGTATAAAGTTTTGACGGCAGTTGTTCCATTGATATTAGAGAGATATAATGTCACTCTATTGATACCAGACGCTATGCCAGGATCGTTCACATAAACGCTTATGGAAGTTTCTTCTTTGAAGTAGTACCCATATGTTGTCTTTACAATCTCAGAGCCATAGTCCTCCTGATCTCCGAATACAAACTTAGAAATAACAGGATTTTCTTTATCAATATGTACTTTTAATTCAGTACGAACACTGCTATTGCCAGCATTATCATGAGCAATTGCGTTAATTATATAGTCGTTTGCATCAATTAACTTATATGTGTAGATGGCTTCATCCTGAAAACGATTTGTGTTAAAGGTGACACCTTCAAAGTCAATTTCTTTCTTTGATGTTTCATCATTTTCTTGAATTTCAACATAATTCAAACCGCTGTTTGCATCACTTGCTGAAACCACATATTCAATGTCATTACCATACCAAGTTTCACCGCCAACAGTATACTTGATATAAGTAGACGGTACCGTTACACTTACTGAAGGAATATCTTTCTCAAGTACTAAAACTGCTCCATCTGTTGTATCTTCATCTTCAAGCATAAGTTCACCGACGTTTAAAGATTCTGCTGTGTCCTTAGCTGCAAAATAAAATGTGTTTGAATTTCCTATTTTATCATATACAACAATATAAGGAACAGCTTCATTATCAACCGGAAGATTCTCAAATCTGTATAGTCCATTTTCTTCATCAATCGGAGTTGCATTATATTTATGCAATTCGCCATCAGCCGTTGGCGCCCAATACAGAAATACCTTATCTGGGTCAACACCAATACCAGAAGCGTTATCATGGACGTTAATATCTATGGATATAGTTTCTTTCCCGAAAATGCCAAATGTAAAGAACTTAAGCATAGATTGATTTACCGTGTAACTAAAATCATCAATTAGCGGCGGCGTTGAATCTATTGTAAAATCGTAAGTATTAAAATTATGGTTGCCAGCTAGGTCAATAAGTTCAACTTCAATCTCATAATCTTTGTTTTCTTTGTAGTCATTAAGTTTCAACGAGTAATCTGTCGATGGAATTATCACATTATATTGAACGGTACTTGTTACTGTTTTTGTTTGTTCCTCACCATCTGCGTCGGTAACAACAGCGCCACTATCATCTGTTACAACTACTGTTTCGGTTATTGTTTCCGTAGCTGTTTCTTCACAGACAGCTGATGTGACAAGTTCGCTGTTGACATAAATTTTGTATTCAGCGACACCCACATCATCAGACATAGAAATTGCAATATCGTCGTCTTCAGTAATCTCACCAAAGAACTTTCCCTCCAAAGGTTTAATATTAGGTTCAAAAGTAATCTTACAATCCTCGTCATCCTTAGGATCATAAAGAACTGTGCATTCTACATTATCGATTGCCAGATTAACTTCAGCACTATGATTTTGGTCATCTGATGCAATTACAGAAATGACATTTTCCTCATTTTCATCCATAATTTCATAAAAATGTGAAAGTTCAATATAGTATGTTTTTTCAGTAGAATTCGATGTATCGCTGCAAATCCAATCTCCCGATTTGATAAATTTAGACTTGCCATTTACCTTTACCTCAATTTCAGCTAAATTTTCTTCATTTATCGTAACGCTGAGAAAATATTTATCATTTGCGAAAATATGCTGAATTAAATTGTCCAGCAAATCATTGCCAAATGTCAGATTTTTGAGAATGGTTGCACCTTGCCGTGCCTCGCTTGTAATAGCTACTTCAACAATTTGAGGAATGGTTGGATCATTTGTAATATTATTTTTTTTTTGCTCGTTTACATTTCCAGCCATATCTTCAACGTATACTGTGATTGTAGCTTCTTTAAGCCAATCACCAATTCTGAATGAAAAACCGACAATATTACCATCGGTATCATATTTTATCTGATCTTGACTTAGAAAAATTGTATTCCAATCATTAATCCTATAGTAAATCTTATTTATACCTGAGATATCATCCGAGATGTCATTATTACTAATTACATAATATTTTGTGTTCCATTCCTCTTCAGTTTTATGATCTAAGTTAAAAGGTTCTGGTTCTGATTTATCAAGATGATACTGATAAACTTCTGAAACCGCTACTTCGCATTTTTCATCTGGGTACACAGCCCAAAATACAATATAATGGCTTCCTTCAAAAAGTGTGTCTACACCTGTCCATATTTCTGCGCCTTCCGCTTTATAATTCTCATTTGGCTTAATATCTGTAGTTTCGCCTGATATTTCATAAGTTTGATAGAAAATAGTTGCACCGTCAGAAGCTGATACCTGCCAATTTTGAAGGTCATCATACTTAATCCACTTGTCTTGAACCGGAATGTTAACATTAAGATTTGGAGGAGATGTATCCTTAATTGCAGTTGTTGTCGTTTCCGTTGTTGTTTCAATGCTTGTAGTAGTTGTTGTTTCCTCGCCCACCTCGTCAGCAGATGTATTGTTTGTATCAATTGGCATTTCAACATTCGTAATTTCAGATTTATCTGCAATCGCTGCAAAACCACTATTAAGCGAAATACCCATAAACATTACAATCGCTGAAATACCAGCAACGATTCTCTTACGTAATTTCATTTTCTTGCACCTCTGCATTTCCTTTTAGATTTTTTACTCCAGAAACTTATTGAAAATATAGCAAAACACACTATGTTGCATAATAAAGCATATTTGTATTTTTTATCCACTATAATATCATTTCTTCTCTTCACTTTGTTTCACTAACAAATTATGTAAGGCTTTATAAGAGGTTCCCTTGGTATATTCTTTTTTGAAAAGGCTGTTTCCTTTTCTCTTATATGGAAAAAACGCCATAGCTCCAATAACAAAGACAATAACTGCAACCACCGCAGCTATAATAATATAAATCCGCCAAGTCCGATAATCAATACTCAATCTACTATAAATTCCCGTTATTGCCAGTACGCCAAGCATCAATAATATTACGCAAAGAGAACCCACAAAACCCATTAATCCACCATAAACCATATATCCTGCTATGGGATGCTTCTGAAAACGCTTATCAAGATATACTTTGAATTTTTTTATACTATCCATAATTCACCTCAGACGATCTTTTCCAGACGATCTAAAAATTCTGCAATTTCTGAACGGCTTATACCTTTAGTCTCCGATATAGCATTTACTGCTATATCGCCCTTATTGTTAAGCGCAATAGCAAGGTGTCTCACAGAATATCTATATACGGAATTATTTTCGTTTTCCTCCAGCAGAGTATATGCATCGCTGTAGTTGTAATTGTTAATGTTCTCTACACTGCGGATAGCAACGGCTAATTCATATGCAGTGCTGGTTTCTGACAATTCCATCTCACTTATTGCTGCGGAAATAGAGGAAAGTTCAGCCGCATTTGCCTTTTCCATTATTTTATCAACATACACTATTTTTTCACTGTCATCATCAAACTGCTCTAAAAGTGACACCATAAGAGATGCTTCCATTGTACTAATGACATCGTCCTTAGACAAGTAATCAAAACATTCATTACATACGACTTTTTTCTGTCCGTCATCAGCAAGTTCCATTCTTTCAAGTGATATTTCAGATATCTTGCCAAACTGCGTTGCCTGATATGTTATGGAATTTTCGTTTTGGCTGTTTATTCCTTCCAAAAGCTCCTCCCAGTCACTTGTAGCGATCTGATAACCGATTGCCTTATAGACAAAGGAGAATAATAACAGCGTTATGATGCAGCCGATGCATGCGCCAAAAATAGTTGCAGAATTTCGCACCTGCTTGTTCTCTCCTTTTTTTACAGAAGGAATACTATCTCTAGCATCGTCAAGATCATCTTTCAGATCTTTATAATAATGGTAATAATCATCACTTTCAAGATATCCTGTTTTACGCTGCCTTGTACATTTGCTTATAATCTTTTGCAGTGATAAATGATATCGTCCACCTAAAGGTCCAGTACATTCAAGAGATAAATCTCTATTGAAATACGCTTCGTCACTCAGAAGATTTGCCTCATAGAAATTATGCGGAGATTCAGCAAACAGCTCACTATTTGTCATAAGCTCCACCATATTCATGCATTCCCAAAAGGTTGCTCCAAACGAAAATATGTCGCTTTCTATTGACATTTTTCCAATTTCATATCCTTCTTGTGAGAATGGAAACTTCGACTCATTGTTAGCAGCCGCATAACATTCAGGTGCAGCGTAGCCTATTGTTCCATGTGAAAAGAGCGAGTTAATATTTTCAGCTTCATTATAGTCTACACTTTGAAGATTATGATATACGAATGTTGTATCATCTGGTAAAAATATGGAACGTCCAAAGTCTATCAAAACCAGTTCTTCACTTTGACGTGTCACCATGATATTTTCAGGTTTAATGTCAAGATGAAGAACCTTTTTCTTTGAAGTTGTGCTGATAAACATCAATATTCCGCATAAGCTTTGCATGAATCGAAGCAATTTTTCCTGATACCGAAAAAAAGTTTTCTCATCCTTATATTTTTCTAATACCTCTTCTTTTTCGATATCTGAAAAATCATGAAAGTTTATCCACCTATTATCTTTATATTTTTCAAGTCCCCAGAATTCTCTTCTGCAATATTGTTCAAGCGACCAGCCATCAATAAACTCTTCAATTACACAAAAGCAAGGCAATATATCTTCTGAACCATTGGGATTGCTGCTACGAATAAACACTTTGGTTCCCGGAATTTCCAATTCAAAGTTTTCACCGATGTCTTCCACAACATCATATATTCTGGCAACACTTCTGCATTCTTGAAGTTCTTCAAAAATTTTAAGTTCCTGATTCTTAAATTGCTCAAGTCTTTCACTTGATTTTGGTTTAAACTTTAATACGCAAGAAAAAGATAAATCAGACTTGCCGTTTTCATCTATAGAAACTTTTCTGCCTTTAAAAACAAAACTTTCAGTTCCAGAAGCAATAAAACCATCAGGAAAATCCTTTTTATCAATTTCATAAAGAAATTTTGTCCCTTGTATTTGAGTACTCATTTCGCATTTATTCCTTTTGCGTCTAATTCCGGAAGTTTCAGCAAATCAAAAATTGTGCCGTCACTCCCCTCATTCAATATATTCAGCTTGACTCGCCTATCTTTTGCCGATTGTTCTTCTTTGATTTTCACATTAGCGAGATTCATTGACTTTTCTTCACTTTCCTTGCTCAACTTTCCTCACCATCCTCAGTTGTTGGGTTTTCATTAAATGCAGCTAAATCAGCATCCAATTGTAAATATACATCTTTTGTACTCTTTAAAGCATCATTATTGATAGCATTCAGTACTTCAGCCACACTTTTGATTTTTTCTAGAATATGATCGACCTCTTTTTTATACTGATCTGCTCCCGCCCCCTTCCACTGGGTGAGTAAATTATCATTGATTTCTTTAAACTTATTTTTGATTCTGTCAAATTCAGTTATTGCCTCCTGACTATCTGCTTCAAACTGAACAAGCTTTTCAATATCAGCACAACGAATATTGTTACCATCAGCCATAACATTTTCCTCCAATTATTACTCTGTCTTAATAAATTTCATTTTAACAAGTCTGTCTGCTTCAATGTCATAGTAATATCCATCACCTTTTTCACAACGAGCATACTCTTCTTTCAGACTTTTTACATCCATACTTCCAAAAACAGACTTTTGACCTCTTTCAGATGCAAATTCTGCTATATTATCCAAGAGAAAAACAGAATTAAGTGTATTATTAAAGAAATTATTCATTTCCTGATCTGTAATCTTTTGAATATCTGTGAAGATAAATATCAAATCTTCTTCTTCAGCAATTGCTGCAAGCTTTGGAAGTATATTATTAATAAATTGCTTTTCTCCATTTGCACTCAAATACAACATTTTACTTTGAAGAATAAACACAGTAGGCTTAATTGGCTTTCTATTTTCATCATAAGAAGGCATTAAACCAGCATTCGCCTCTCCATATATATACGTTGCAATAGGTGAATGAATTTGATTATTTGACAAACCATTCCATGTCAGATCCATATAGTTATCATTTATGAAATGATAAAACTGCTGAAACGGTGATAATGTTTTACTAATACTTCCTGAAGCAGATGATTTGCCAATAACATCCATAAAACCATTTGACATATCAAAAGATACCTGTTCTGTTTCATTTGGCGGCAATTTCATATTCTTTTTGGACTCTATGAACTTTTTGCAATCTAAACCAAGAGACTCGCATTTTTCGTAAAATTCTTTCAATTGCTTTCTGCCATCATCAAAAAAGACAAATCTTGCATAAGATTTCTTTTTAAATAATTCATTAAGAATCAGACGAAGAAGGTTGCTCTTTCCGTATTCCTTTTTTCCATATATACCAATCACTCTTGCTTCTGAAAAGTCTACTGTCACAGGATAAAAGTCAATATAATCCAATCCCACTGATATAGGACAAGAATTCTCTTCTAACTTTTTTTCAGAAGTTATTGGCGTTTGCTTTAATCTGTCATATTCACTGAATGTCAAATCACCTGAAAAAGTTAAGTACTTTTTCACGTACTTGGTATAAACATTTGAATTTTCATCAAATTTAAACTTATCTTTTAAGGTTTGAATATAATTCGTAGTATTATCAAGCGGATCAGCAATATAACACTGTAATTCATAGGGTGCATTCATTCTGAAAGTACCTTCAATACCATCAGGTTTCATTGTTACATTCGCAAATCCTCTACCAGCAATTGCGCCTATTTCTGTCACCTTCGCATTAAAAATATCCATATATTTATCTGATGGCATTTCAAGTGCAATTTTCTGACCGAAACTGTTCAAATAAGATAAAAGTCCTTTAGTATCCGAGGCAGTGAACACTACTGTAATACCTTTTGATAAACCATCACGACATATTTTAGCAAATTTCTCCTGATATGCTAAATACCTTGGTTCATCCTGAAAAGCATTGAGATTATCGATGATGAATGTTGTGTGGATTATTTTCTTTTCACCATTGAATGATGAAAAGCCTATGCCATCAAGTTCTTTTGTATTATTTTTTATAATTTCTTCCAGTATCTTAAATGCTCTTTTCACATATTCCTCGTTAGAGTTGTCAAAATAAGCTGAAACCAAAGGGAAATCCTTGTAAGAGGCTAATGCACCGCCAAAGTCCAGAATGAAGATTTGTTCATCATCTACATAATTTGTCATATGTAAAGTTTGAATCAGTAACTTAAGGAAGTTTGTTTTTCCACTCATCGAAGCGCCAAACAGCGCTATATTTTTGTCAAGCAAATCAACTTGAAATAATGGCTGCTTCTGCACAATAGGAATATCATACCGTCCTAAGGTGCATATCATTGTTTTTTTCTCTTCCAATTTACATCCTCCATTCTGTAGTATTTTCGAGCTTTGTTTTCAATGGCGGCATAAATATTTTTTCTGGCGTTGGTCTGCCTTCATTTATGGCTATGATCGTATCAACAACAAATTTCAATTGAGTAGCATTTGGATCAACGTTCTTCTGAGCTTGCTTTTGTGCTTCATTATCCTTCTGTGAACGATAAAACTTGTCATTGAACTTTCCGCTGTTAGGAACATATGTAATATTAACGGGGCTCTCAATGCTTAAGTTTTGATTCGCACCAGTATAAGCTGATTGGAAATATTCAAATCTTGATCCCGTGCCAACAAGCAGATATGCACGTCCGTTTAGTGGCATGGTTGGTGCGGCTGCAACCGGACTGTCAATCATTTCCTTAGAAGCTTGTTTGGTAGCTACCTTCAAGCATATTCTGGCTTTTGAGTTAACACGTATATCATCCGTAATAGCACCTTCAATATTCTGAGAAACAAGAATAATATGAAAACCAAGTGTTCTACCTACACGAGCAATGGTGGTGATCTCGGCAATAAAATCGACATCATTACTCTCATTAGAAAATCTCTTTAATTCTGTAAACTCATCGACAACGAGAACAAGATGTGAAAGATGTTTTATCTTATCGATTCCCTTTTCTTTCAAGATTTCGATTTGCTTTTCATTGAGTTTTCCGATTTTTTCTAAAATAACTTGTATACTTTCAGAATATTCAGATTTCTCTATTGCAATCTGCCTGGATTTCAAGTCCTTGTAAATAATATGTGCCTGTTGTAATGACAAATCTTCTTCCCTATTTATAAGGTTATCAATTTCAACCATAATTCTTCTTGAGCGAATATATGCATCTGCCGTATCAACGCCAAATTCTTGAAGCAACAGTTTTCTCTTTTTTATTTCAGCGTTTAATGTCTCAAGAAATCTCTTTAACATATAAGCCGAGGATATTCCTTCACTTTCACCTGCTGTATCGGTTACGACTCCTACACAATGAGGTAAATCTCCTAATCGATCTGAGAAACCTCCGCCTTTCATATCTACAAGCATTAGATTCAAGTCCATTGGAGAGAATTTCATGCAAAGACCTATTAAATATGTAATGATCGTTTCAGATTTACCTGAACCTGTTGTTCCTGCAACAAGCATATGAGGACCATCGGCTTTTTCATATAAGTCAAGATGCATATTACCATGTTCGTTTGCACCAATATTGACACGAAGATTTCTTGTTACATCATATTCTTCTTTTGTACTTGACCAACATTTCAGTATTCTATTTGCTATATTTGTTGCAGATAATGGATTAGCAGAATTGTTGATTTCAACTTTTGTATCCTCACTGGAAATATTATGCAATTGAAAAAGAGTTACCATACTTGGAACTTGTCCATTTTCAGCAATACGAGTATAGTAAATGGCACTCAGCCTTTTATAAGCAAGCTCATATTGCTCTTTATATTCACCGGCTTTAAAAATAAAGTCATTCCAAAAATTAGGATATTTCTTTGTTTCCGTAACAGTTGCAAGAATATTTTCACGTGTCATCACACTGTATCTTGGAACAACATAACCATATCCGGTATTATTATTGCCAATATTCAAATAAATGATATCACCACAATAACGTGGGAGTTTATCTTTGTCATCCCGGCAAAATAAAAATGTCAATCCTAACTTGTTTTGATAATCCTCCCCTTCTTTTGGAGCTTCGGGAAGATATTTTGAAAAGCCTGTAGACTTTATCCCATAATCGTCAAAAATAACACAAACAATTTGTGTGAGTTTTTCAGGAACAGAATCATTTTCTTCATCAGACTGTTTCTCTTTTGTCCTTTGATTCATAATATTCAGAAGCTGTCCATACACTTCACCGGCGCTTTCTTGATTGAAAACAAATTGAGAAGTATTTTCAAGCAGTTCATTGCAATGCGGAAGAAATTTATATTCTTTCACTCTTTCTTCCTGTTCCTCAATACTTAACCCATCCTCAAAGAAGAACACAAATTGAATATCCTCTGGGGAATGATAATAAGCAAGATCTAATATCGTGTGTTTAATAAAGTCGTGTGCATACAGATTGTCATCAGAAATAATACCTACAGCGCCTGCATTTCTGATATCAAGCATGTATGGCGCTTTTACTCCTGCGCTTCCCCAAGTTTTTCCATCTAAAAATCGAAAATATTCTGTTGAAAAATGATATGATAATTCAGAAAGCAAGAACATATCCTCAGACATTTTTCCGCTTTTTATAAGTTCTTCTTTTTTTAATGCATCTTTTCTTTTGATTTTATCTTTTGGAATATCAATATATATGCCGGAAATTCTCTTTTCCTTACCGTTTTGAAAGTTCTCATAACATAAACGATAATATACATCAGAAAATATTTCATCCTTTTTGTCATATTTTATATTGAAAAGCGGCTTCACATTCTCAGACACGCCAAGTGCAATGCGCATAAAATCATTATCATTTTGTGAACGTGCAAAAATAGCTGAATCAAGTCTTGCAAGGTCTTTAAAAAGTTCTAACATATCTGGATACAACTGCTGAAGATACGTTACATCAGCCTGCTGCCATTTGCCTATATTATCTATGACACGCTTTATATAATTTTCATAGTTTTCCTTCCATTCATGTTTCTTTTTGCGATTAGTTTTTCCTTGTTTGAAATAATTGTATGTTGTTGTAACCAGTGTCATTACACCTGTTGCAGCCGTCATCATCCACATGGTTCCGCCTAAGCCCGAAGAACTTGACATAAATGCACGTACACCGATCATACCGCCTGTGGAAATAACCGTGGGTATCAAAATATCAGCCAATGAACGTTCTTCTTTTTGCGGCACTTCGCCTGGAGGCAATATTTCAATATCAGATGATTCAACAGCCTCTAAAGTACGACTGCTTATATTATATTCCAAAGAATTATTATCTGATTTCAATATGTAGCTGCTGGGTACTTCTTCAAATAAAACCGTTTCTTTGAAACTGGAATCCATTGTTATCATCAAAACACTTGAAGTTACAAATCCTAACTCCGTTAATGTAACTTTGGCATTCTTCAATTCTTTTTCACAATCAATAACCTTAAATTTACCTTTTCGAGTAAAGTTAACCGCTATTTGATTTCTCTGCTTGATATAGTTCTTATACAAAAGAAAATGGCTTATGAAATGATTATGCAGTCCATAATAAAGTCCTTCTAAAAATGCTTTCAGCGTTATATCATCTTTCACAAGAAAAGCAAGACTATCTTTGGCACCAGCTAATTCTCCGTAAATATCATCATTTGGAAAATCAAATTGCACTGAAACCATTATTTCATTATTTTTCATAAGCTATACTCCTTGTAATTCCTTTTGTACTATATTCAAAATGCTTTTTACATCAATTTCAGAACAATTCGGTTTATTTATATTCACCATTGGAATTTTATCCTTTTCAATCGTTACCTTCTTAATAGGGTTAGATAAAACACATGGTTCTTTAATCTTCTGTGGCGCTATTATAGTTACGTTTTTACATGACAGAGATGTAAACTCATTCACTGATGGTATCGAAACAGCTTTTAATGGTGAAAGAGTGACCTTACATTTAGGTTTCGTGTACGACTTTATACTTGGTACAGACAACATATATTTCTCAAATGGCTGCACTTTTCCTAACGAAACAGAACTAATCTTATTATGTATGGATGAAAAATCACAATTAGCTTCCGGTATCTGCATTGGAGGCATATTTTGAATTTTATATTTTGATTCTTTAAATTCAACTTTAGGAATACTAACATCAATCTTTGGAATATCATTTACTTCACATTTAGGAGAATGGAAAACTTTATCTGACAATGCCGGCTTGGAAACAAATGGCATATTCTTGACTTTAATATAGCTATCAAAGTTGAATTTGATAGACTTAGGCAATGAGATTGGAATATTAGGAACATCAGTGAATTTTCTTTCATATTTGAAATTCATAGGCGTAATAACCGGAATATTTTTCTTTGGAATACCCTCTATTTTTCTTGGCATAATTTCGGTGAATTTGCATTGCGGAACAGCAATTGCTTTAGTACAATTCACAACGCCATGAACCAAGTGCTTCGTCTTTTTGGTAAATGAAACCGAAGGGATAATTACATTAGACTTTGGTACGGAAACAACCCGTTTCGGCATATTATGATATGGTTTTAATAAGGGAACAGCAACCTTAGTTATAGGTTTTATTCTTACACATACAGCCGAACTTTCAGCCATTATTTTTCTAATTCTCACAGCTCTTACAGATCGATTTTCTAATTGTTGTAAAAATAAATTTCTATTAGATTCTGCTTTAGGCAATTTTATTTTCACAACTCCAACCGACTGATATTTAGGAATATCTAACTTTGGAATCGGTTTTATTCTTTTTAATTTTGGTTTTGTATATTGAATATTTGCATTTTCAATCTGTTCAAGTTTCTCAACAAACGCTACTCTCTCACGGTATATTTTTAATTGTTTTTCATACTGTGTTCTCTCCGATTCATTCAGCAAAGAAATTTCATCTTCACTTAGTTCTCTAAATGCCATGTAAATCCACCTCCGATATATGAAAAAAACAGCCTCAGCCATAAGAATAGCCTGAGGCTGTTTTCAGTCACAAATTATTTCTCCGTTACAGATTCAATAATTTTAGTTACCTCTGATACTTGCTGCTATTTGTGCATCCGTATCGTCAAAATTAGTTGCATTTGCTTCCAAAAGAGACGCAAGTCCCCTAACTGCACCTGGTAAGTCTGTTGTTACAAAGCCTTCAACATTTGTATTAAAAAACTCTTCCAAGGCATCTTTTGAATCGCCTTCCATATCTTCAATTGCTGCCTTGAATGCAGTTACAAAGGTAGTTCCCGCATCTTCATACTTTGTGCCAAAGTCATTCAGATTTTTAACGCTTGCATCCATAGATGCTTTTACAACTCTACAACCTGCCATGATAAAATACCTCCTTATTATTGCTGGTTACTTGACGTATTTGCTGTACCCAGCTGTTCGTCAACACCCTCTACATCCGGTATTGCGGATTTAATGCTGTTACAAATCTGTTCCAACGTATCTAATATTTTTGTAAGGCTTTCGCCTGTTGCCTTACTAATATTATTAGTGTAAAAATTTTCAAACCCTTTTGATGCAGAACCTGTAAAGTCATTCGATATAAGATTAGTTACCTCAGTTCCTACACTCGTATGCAGAGTTCCTGTTGTAGTACGATATTCAGTAATCGCCTTAATAGCTGCATCCATCATTTCCGGTGTAATATTTACCGTTCCGGTTTTTCCCATACCTGCCATAATTGATTCCTCCTAAAATTATATTATCCGTTCAGTTCTTCATACTGTACGAATATGTCCTTGTAATATCCTGAACCTATAATTGTGTTCAGCGTATTTGAAATATGCTGAATTACTACACTCATATCTTCAATTGGCTGTAATAATACATCCTTTGCAGTAATTTGAATTTCCTCTCCAGCTGTAGTATCCAATGCACTTGATACATTTTCATACATTTTTTCAAGCTTGGCTTTCAAATTAGCTGCATCTTGTTTCAAAACAGCCATCTCTTGTGAAGCTGTCGTAAATGCAGTATCATCCAGTACAATATCATGAAACAGAAATGCCATATTATGTACCTCCGTTTCTTGCCTTGTTTATTTCATCCAGAAGAGATGCCTGCAATTCCTTCTTCAAGTAACCACACTTTTCTTCTGCTTCTGCATACTGCTGAGTATCAATAAGACATCTTACTCGCAGCATCATAGCGTTAAGATCTGTCGGATCCTTCAAAATTGCATTACGTAATTTCTTCTGAACTTCTGTATACTTATCCTGCCATCCAGCAAGATTCATATCTTTCATTGCCTTGGCTTCTGTATACCAACCAAGTTCAACAAGGTACTCCTGTGTACTCTTCTGCAATTCAAGGGCATAGTACATAACTTTTCTGAAATCTTCTTTCAAAGTATATGCACCGATGTATATGCGATTGATTCTGTCCTTATTTTCCGGAGAAATGTCAACCTTATCACTTTCTGAAAGCTTATATTCATCACTTTGTGCATTCTCATTTTCAACCGGCGAAAGATATGTTCCATTTTTTCGCATGGCTTCCAATTGTTCTGTACTTAACTGCTCATAACGATACAAGTTTGCATTCATCTCATTTAAAATTGAATTTGAATCTACTTGTTTCGGGTTATACTCATAATAAAAAACTCCGTTATTATATGAGAAAATAGGATTTTCTGCACCTTTCAGACACATAAGCACACCGTCAGCATCTTCAATCTGTAAATACAAATCAGCCGCTGTCAGGTAACATTCTACCACTTCCTGTAATGCAGGCTCCTCTGTTTTCATATAGTGCTTGATATACGTCAATGCTCTCTGAAAACGATTTAAATCATGATCTTTTTCGTATGCGGTCAGCTCAAAATTAACCATATCTTCGCAGAGTGCAAAAGGAAAATCCATGAGATTCTTTCTTGCATAAACAAGTTCCTTAAATGCATCTTCCAAGCGATTCGCCTGTTTCAACATGATATATGCAACCTGATATCCTGCATAATCAGACGGTGCAAAAAGTTTCATTTGATTCGCTACATTCAGTCCATTCAAAATATCATCTTTTATTCCATAGATAGCCGCTTTACGTTTCATAACATCCATATCAGCCGGTACAAGCAATTCGGACTTTTTCAAATTGATCAGTGCATCATCAAGTCTTCCAAGCTGCTGATTGACTATACCAAGAATATGATACATCTGTGCTGCAGCATCTTCACTTAGGCCAAGTTCATCTGCTTTAGCGAAGCTCTGCATCGTGTCGGCAATTTTATTGATACTCGCCTGTGCATATCCGAGATTGAAATAACGGTTTCCGTTATCCGGATCACAGTTTACCGCCTGCTGGTAGTATTCTATCGCATCTTCATAGCGACTCAGCGACATACATACATTGGCTGCACACTGATATGCATCGGCACATTTAGGATCAAGTTTTATTGCTGACTTTGCAAGGCTAAATGCTTCCTGATATCTACCGTTTAAAAATGCTATCTGTGAGTTGGATATAAGTTCAGTTAGTTGTTCATTATTTTGCATTGATTAACCTCCCTATTGAGTATATCTCATTCTTGTTCTACAGAATAATTAACTTGTATATTTGCTTCAGATAACTTCAAGTTTATATTCTCTAAAAAATTCTTTCATACTTGTCGGACATAAATTTCAAGAACAGTTTTTCAGCAGTTTCAAGCGTGTCGGGATTTGTTGATATAACTTTATCTCCTGCGGTAAGCTTTTCTATTGCAACAAAATCTGTAGCAGTAAGAACCATAGTTCCTGCAATAAAGCAAGCCATATTCTGTGATGCAGCACCCGTAAACGATGATACCCAGGCTTACACTCATCTGAAAACTATTATATAGGTCGCTTTGATGAAGCTTCTAATTCAATTCTGTAATTAGATTATTCTGACTTAATATACACCAATTTTTAGTTGACTACAATTCAGTATCACTCATCTACATATAAGCTGTCCATAAACTTTTTGAAAGAATCAGAGATTTTACTTTTCATTAAATATCCTGTATCCATATCTTCAAATTCATGATTCAAATAATAGACGGTTCCGTAATCATCTTGATTAAATGATATACAAATTATATTTCCAGTTGGATCATCAGCAATTGGTATCATATCAAACGGAATCATTTTTTCTTTTCTCATTATATTACATATCAGTTTTATATTGTTTTTTTGATTGCTTTCATCTACACATACAGAAAAAAATCTTCTTATTACAGATGTGTTTTTTTGTTCGGAAATTTCATCGTAAAAATTGTACAGCATATCTAATTCAGGTGTACCACCGTTTGAATTAATTATAAACGCTATATACTCCTCAGGAAATTTTACCCCTAGGTAATTCTCAACCTTTAAAATCTCTTCACGTGAAATCTTTTCAGCACAATTTAACATATTCATATTTCTACACTCCTTTTATTTATTTCTGACAATTGATGCACCACCTGTATGTGGGAATCCACCACTAGTTGCATCATGGATATCTGAATCCACCAATAACATATGCTTTCCATCTTCTAAATGATGCCATGTATATCCATCAGGAGGGTTTGCACCACTCAATCCAATCGCTTTATTTGCTTCTTTAAAGTCGTTATAATTATTGCCTGTCATATTAATTTCTACCGGATCCGGATAATCTGGATGTGAGTAAGGCGAAAAATCTGGATATCCTTCTTTACTATAAGTAACATTAACATTTTTTCCATTTATATTTTTCGTATAAGTTATTGAACCATCAGCATTTTCAACCTTTTCAACAACATCTGATTTTGGAGATCGTGGCTTACAATTTTTATTATGCACCCAAACAGCACAATCACCAACAAAATAAGTATGGAAATCCTCCACCTGAAAATTATACACCGAAACAGGCACATCTGTCAATTCTATGTAATGATCTTCAATAATTAAGTCCTCGCCATTCACGCTGATAAGCTTATCTCCTACGAGCAAACTGCCTGCATTGATAAAACCTCTGCCTTGTACATAGAACGGATGATTATCGGTTGTGATGATTTCTTCACCATTGATAGTAATATGTACAAGCTTGTCCACCTGTCGGACATAAGTCTCAAGAACAGTTTTCTCAGCAATTTCAAAAGTGTCCGGATCAGCTGTCATAATCTTGTCACCGACAACAATGTCCTCAATTCTCTTAAATCCGTCCAATGCCAGTACATATGTACCTGCAATAAAACAAGCCATTGTACTCGATGCTCCGCCGGTAAATGTTGCAATAACTCCGGTTGCTTCCTGGAATCCATTATACAGCTTACTTTGATGAAGTTTGTCATTTAATGCAGTTAATGGATTATCTGGGTCTATCATTCCCGCACACATTGCAAGCGTATCAAATCCACCCATTACACTGGACATTCCTCCGCTCACTTTTGCAGTAATCTTAATCGCTTTTCCAAGCTTGCTCAAGCATGAAACAGACTTGCCAAATAACGCACCGGCACCGCCAATGCCACCCATAATAGCTCCGCTTATTGCTCCCGAAAAAGCGCCTTCTTCAAATCCATCAAGGAACGAGCCCCCAGACAATACACTGGAGATTCCGCCCATTAAACCACCTGAACCAGCACCCATCAATGCACCAATCGCAGCAGCACCAAGAATACCGCCCACACCTGTACATATTAAGGCGATAGCAGCAATGCAGATAACAACTGTAACAATCAGCTTCCAATGCTCCTTACACCAATCTCCTACTTTCTTCAAACCATCGCAGAATTTTTCCCAATCAGATTTTTCACATTCCGGTTTCAGGTAAGAATATTCTTTGTAAAAATCATCCTTGGCTTTTGAAACGGCAGCAGCTGCGGAATTATCTCGGCTGATCGTAAGGTCTATGAATGCATTTACTTCCTTTTGTGTTGCTTCCAAACCTGCGATCTGTTGTTCCTGCGTCTGAGATGACGAGGAAATGCTACTGACAACATTATCACAAACACTGCTGTTGATTCCAAGAATTTTAGATTTTAATGCAGATAAATCTACGCAAAAATCGCTGACTGCATTTTTAGCTTGTTGTATGTAATTTGACATACTATTGATCTTATCTTTGTATAGCTCAATTGTTGCCATTTTGTCATCTCTTTTCCTTTATGCTTGCTGAATTATTTTTTCATAATATGCCATATTGACAAGTGCTGTTTGCTTACTTGATTCATACTGATCAATCATATATTGTGCATTGCGAATCTCCATATCAATTTCCTGAATCTGAGAGTTTATCATTTGCAATTCTTGATTCAATGTTTCAATCATTTGAGAAACAGAAGATTTTCCTGAATTTATGAAATCAAATACCTCTGTTAACTTAGAATTAGCATTTGTAGCATTTTCTCCAAATGCTTCTTCTAGATTGAAAGCGTTTACTGTACTGGAACTTACCATGGTACTAAAATTTGTTGCAGCTTCCTGCACTTTACTATTGATTTTGGTTAAATGTGAGAAAAGTCCATCTCTATTTCCAATAGTATCACTAATTGAATCATATAATTCCTGATTTCGATGTATTTCATTTCGTTTTTCATCCGCCAAAACATTTTTATTCTGTCGGTCACACTGTAATTCACCTATTCTATTTTGATAAGTTTGAATATAACTACAGTATTCATAGTAATTGCGTTGTTCTATGTTATAGTACTCAACAGCTTCTTCCGGTGTCATTTTATCCCCCTTATAGGATTCTTTATTATATATTAAAAAATTAATTTTAAAATTCAAAATCTATATTCACAAACTGATAAATACGTACTTTTCAGCATACTTTTCTGAAAATATGCAATCAAAATGGAGCATGCCAGAAAAGACGTATATATCACTTGTGAAAAAATCTTACTTTTTCATCTGTTTTAAAGCAGCCGGCTCTTTTGGCTGATATGTCCCAGCTGTAGATACTTGTCCAGCAGCTTTACGAGCTGCATTCATAGCGAATGTTGTTACTTTCTGAGCCATTTTTTGTTTAATATTCATCATTACGCCTCCTTTCAGCTATAATACCAATCGGCAAAAGTACAACAACTGACAAAAGCGTCAATGCCGCAATAATACCGTAATATGGTTTCCAAAGATATAAAAATACAGAAATTGCAAAGTCAAATATATAAATATACTTTGCAATTGTATGACATTGCTGTAATTGCTCCTCAGTAACTGGTTTATATTTATTTTCCACAGGACCTAAGTACCACACACCTATTCCACTCCATAAAAGAATCAAAATAAGTATGCTGATATTAATCCAGCTTAACAGTATTTGTCCTAAAAGTAGTACTGAAGTAAATATTCCACAAAATGTCAGATTACAACGTAAATATGTTGTGCAATGATATCCGCCAATATAATGACGAATAGTTGTAAATACTATTCCAAAAATCACAGAAGAAATAATATTTTTAAATACCGCTCCTATTACAATCAACAAAACATAATTTACTATAGTTGAAAGCGTAATCTCAATACCATAAGCACAAATCTCCTGAGACCCTTTTTTCTTCAATTCAACATTATTATGTTCTAATTTTTTTACTATCCACCATGCTACACTATGATACATAACCATATTGATGATTACTAAAGTTAAATCATCTCACCTTTCAGCTTTTTATCAAGGAAATAATAATGCTATTTTTTACATTTTATATCTTATAACGACAAAATATAAAAGTCAATCGTATTGGCACGAACTGCTGTAACTTTGACACGAAATAATTTTAGTTCCTTGCACACAATGTAAAAATTTGTTATAATTAAAAAAAGGAGGCGATATAATGCTTAGAGCAGCAATTTGTGATGATGAAATTGTCATACTTTCCATGATGAAATCCAGCATTGAAAAAACCTTTTTACAAGAGAAATTCGATTGCAGTATACAAGCCTTTTCTTCCGGCGAAGAATTATTGAAAAGCCATAAGGCTGAACCATATGATATTCTGTTTTTGGATATTTACATGACCGGATGCAGTGGATTCGATGTTGCCAAAACAGTTGGCAAACTAACGCCAAATACACTGTTGATCTTTGTAACTTCACAAGATTCTATGGTATATAACAGCTTAGATTACAGACCATTCCAATTTGTAAGAAAAAATCGAATTCAAAAAGATAATAGTGAACTTGTTACAGTTACAAGAAAGCTGATTAAATATTATCGTGAACATAAATCCATTACATTGTATTTAGGTGTTGGAGAAAATCGATGTGTTTCTTTTCAAGAAATTTCATATCTAAAAAGCAGTCTCCATTACATAGAATATCATCTTACAAGTGGTGAAATATTGCGTGTACGCCAAAAAATTACTGATGCTGAAAATGAACTTAATCCTTATGGATTTGCTAAAATTCATAGACAATATATCGTTAACCTAAATGCCATTGAACGTATCAGTACAACAAATGCATTTCTGCGACTGCATACCGGAAAAACGCTGAATATCAGTAAAACATATATGGATTCACTAATGCATAAATATCAACAGCAAATGAGGAATATGCCGTGATGAATATCTTTTGGAATATATTCGAATTAGCTGTCAATATTTTTGAGTCAGCAAATGTTATGTATTTTGTTTTCGCATTTCTAAAAGGAAATATTCATAACAAAAAGGAATGTAGAAATTGGATCATCGGAAGTCTTACATATGCCACTACTTCAACGTTTTTAAACAGTTTTATGGATTATGAGGGATATTTTCTATTAATATATTTCGTTATAGTTTTTGTATATTCACTTATATTTTTTCACGGTTCTATACTAAAAAAACTGTTTACATCTGCTTTTGCCGTATCATGCTTAATACTTGTTTCAACAATTATCACGGGAATTGTTACAAATGCAGCCAAAGCACCTTTAACTCAAGTCTATTCTGAATCTGGTTGGGTCAGACTATTAACAGTTATTCTGGTGCAAATAACAGATTTTTATCTATTTCAAATTTTAATACGTATATTCAGAAATAAAGATGTTCGTCTCAGAAAAACAGAATGGCTTTTGCTTCTAAATATATTTTTATTATCAACTGCCGTCATTGTTTTAATTCAACTTGCGCAATTGAAAAATAATCTTACGACAAACACAAGAATACTTTTACTATTTGCAGATGTTTGTATTGTTATTATTAATGTAATTACAATCAAAATAATTACGCTTCTTAACCAACAATATCATACCAAAATGGAAAATGAACTTCTTCATACTAAACTTCAATATCAGACTCAATATACGACTGCTGTACAACAACAAGAGGAATCTGTTAAAAAGCAACGACATGATATAAAAAACAGCATGACAGTACTACATAAACTTGCAGAACAAGAAGATATTAATGGAATAAGAAAATACATACAGCAATATATAGAACATTATCATAATGAAATTTCTTTTGTTCACACAAATCATACTATAGTAGATGCAATTATCAATACCAAACTGAGCTATGCAAATGAAATGGGTATAAATACAGTATGCTTAATTGACAGCAATCTTCCGAACATTTCAGATACAGATTATTGCTCATTGCTTGGAAATATGCTGGATAATGCAATTGAAGCATCGCAAAATAATAAAGAATCTCCAGAAATTATATTGGAAATAGTAAGCACAAATACACAATTGCGTATTCGCGTTAAAAATAAGATACAAAAAAGCATTTTAAACACTAATCCATATCTTCGTACAACCAAATCTGTTCCTAAAAAGCATGGTTATGGCATATCAATTTTAAAAGAAATAGCTTCAAGGTATGATGGCTCCACTGATTTTTTTGAAGAGAATTCATACTTTATAGCACAAATTGTTTTATATACTACAACAGAAAATACAAGTGATTTAAAAGAACTTGTTTACAAATAAAAGCGAAAAACAGAATACCCTCAATATTTCACATTTTAAAAGTCTAAAGCATAACTATTCGGCCTTACATGCCGAAGGTTATGCTCTTTTTTTATCCTCAACCATTATTCATAAAAAGTTTACAAATCTCACCTTCCGATTTTGCTCCCTTAATTTGTCTTAGTATTTCTAGGAGGGCAAATAAGGCTCATTCTCAAAACTGAATATGGAGGGAGGAAAAGCTATGTCTAATCCCTCGCATAACAACAGAATGGAACTTGAGATTTTCGATAGTTTCAGTAAAACAGTGATGAGAAATACAGGCAGAAATATAGCCTCTGCTTCAAAAACAATAAAGACAAATGAAACTGTCAGTACAGATACAGTGCAGTACATACTGAAAACACAGGGTGAAAGAGAAATTTATCCGTCTGAACATATTATCAACGACGGAAACGGTCACAGCTGTGTCATTACAACAGAATGGCTGTATCAGGCTAGCTCCTGCTGACAGCAAAACAGAAAGAGGTGATCATTTTGGAATTCTGGTACGGAATGTCTGTTTCCGATATTTCCGAAACATTACATATTTCCAAACGTTCCGTATTTGAAAGGAAGAGAAACGCATTTAATAGCATCCGAAATTACTATGAAAGGAATCAAAAGTAATTGAACTTGATTATGAAACTGTGCGCCGTGCCATCAAAGGTGACCATAATGCACAAGCTAAGCTTCTGAATCACTATGATAGTTACATAAATGCCCTGTCGACTGTTATTGAGGTCAAACCAGACGGTACAGAATGCCGCTATATAGACGAGGATATGAAAGCAGAGATACAGACAAAGTATCTTGAGGCACTCCCCAAGTGCAAGGTGATAAAGTGATACCAACAGACTTATTTGAATTTGCCTATGTACCAGATTGGTACGGGCAATTGGACGAGCTCGCTGCAATGGCTCTGCCGGAGTCCTGGCGATTTAAGAAGCCGACAGCAGCGACAAGAAATACAGATACGCCCATATTAGAGCGGTATATCAACATGATCTTTCGCAAGCAGAGCATTGATTACAACACAGAACCAAATCCGAATAAGACAGCCAAATTTTTTCATGTGGAGAACGAGTATGCCTGTTTTCACACAGGATTGTACGATCATCGATATAAAGCAATCTACGGCTGCTTTGAACGTAACAAAAAGCTGGATACCACATTCAGGTGGTACTTTCACGGCTTTTGTGACGAAGTGTCACCAAGACTAAAATACATAGAACCGCTGCCGGAACGCCCCGGTTATCCGCTGATACAGAATGGCATCAATTTTAATCCTGAGTGGTCAATCAGAGTAAATGTGGAACACATCTTAGGAGATGCAGAAAATTTGGAACGAATTCCTGCTAAGATCCGAAAGGGGAAGAATTTGCCGCTTCTGTTGGAAACAGCGGTAGAACTTGCAAGAAGAAAGGCTGTGGTAGAACCAAGTATCATTGTTCCGCAGGGATACCAGAACAGATTACAGTATCTGCTACCTGTATGCCTAACAAATATGGTCAAGCCTGATCTTGCCATGACACTTTCCGTGATGGACGGATATTATCTCGGAAATACCTGTCTGACACTGGAAATGGCATATCTGAATGCCAGAATGATTGCACGACCGACAGCCGGATGGCTGACAGACTTAGTAAAATAATCACTACATATAAAATCAGAGAGTCCGACAAGCTGCACTGAGTTTGTAGCTTGTCGGACTTTTTTATTTTAGAAAATCGTTAATGTAAATGTGGATTTAAAGTGTAAAACTTATAAATGTGAAAGTTTTGTGAAATATTTTCAAACACGTCAGGTTATGTCGGGGTTGCGTTGTAGAATGAAAATAAAAGATGTGGAAAGGAGGACAGTGCATGAATGTGATTGAAAGACGTCTGGAAATTTTGCGAATAATGAATGCAAAGCGGAAAAGTAATGTTGCAGAACTGGCAGAAGCATTAAATGTTTCGACACGAACAGTCCAGCGTGATATTCAGGCACTCATCACTGTTGTCCCCCTTGTCTGCATCAGCGGAAACGGTGGAGGTATTCAACTGCTTGATGGATATCATCTTCACAGTAATATTTTCACAAAGGAAGAAGCGGATGTGATAAAAAGTGTAATGCAACATTCTAATGAATATGAAAAAAAGATTTTAACAGAGATGTTAAAGGCATATGCTTCTTGTTATTGTCCGGTGGAAAATACATAATCAAAAAGGAAGATGAAATGAAAGAAATCCTAAAAATCC
>JAAGKN010001021.1_pt1 | contig 59939 bp, 69 predicted proteins | sample 6206371 | NCBI WGS metagenome assembly JAAGKN01 (sample SAMN11533720, study PRJNA540317) | gut metagenome | isolation source: fecal pellets from male and female animal of same cohort | host: Peromyscus leucopus | place: USA:CA | collected 2017 | reverse complement strand
AAAAATCATTTAATGTCATGTCCTGCAACCGCTCCACTCTCACAGCCGCAACCCCTAGCCAGATGCGCGCAGCTTCTTTTGGCATGTGGCTAGATGGATTCCAGCAGGTTTTATTTGGAGATATGCTATTTGCTTTATATTTAAAACAACCATCAGAAATATTATATTTGTCCTCATATGTGACTTTTTCAATCCCAATTGAGCAACTACCATTTGATTCAATTGGACACTCTATACATGGAACAAACTGCCATGTTTCCCGAACATACAAGATATCTCCTGTCTGATATGGTATCTTTACACGCAGAATATTCCCGCCGTATTCATAAGTGCCAAACCCAAATTTCCCAATATCCTTTTTATCCCCAGCTATGCAAACACCTAACTTATGTATCTGGTCCTTTTTTGGCTGTGGTTTGACTACTCGCCGTGTAACGGTTTTTCTTCCGTCTAGTATCGCTTGCACCATTTCTCCATTAAATAAAATTGGTAATACTTTACTCATTTTTTATCTCCTCTTCCTCTAAATCTTGTAATATAGCCTCTGTATCCAACAAATCTATTATGTTGCCACTGGCACATGGCGGCTCAATAGGTCCATCAGGACCACATGTCATTCCTTCGCACTCACTTCCATAAATACAATAGTTGCAATAGTCATCTCCATCATGTTCTTTCAACCACATGTCAAGTTTTTCTTCATACTCAAAATGTTCTTTAATATCGCGTTCGTAATCGTCATACCACTCGCACCAATCTTTTTCTTCCTCGTCAAAATATTCCAAACCAGAAGCGTTTGCATAATCTGGTTTTATTCTATTTTTACGCTGGAACAAATCATAATCCCACAAAGTATTTAGGATTATCCATGCCTGTTCAATGCTGTCTACTTCAACATAAAAATTCCTTACTGCTCCAACTTGGCAATTATGCCATACCCTAAATTTCATTTCCCTTATCCTTTCTTCCTATCAAGTTGCCAAAATATCAGTTCCAACAATCACATGGAATAAAATCCTTTAGCGTCATTTGCATTTCTTCCCATTGTTTATCATTTGCAAATTGCCTTTCTAATTCCTCTAAGGAAATATCTTTAAAAATCGTATATCCGACTTCTTTTTCCTTCTCTTTCGCTTTTTGGAAAGCTTCTGGATAATTCTTGTAAACATCATAGAAATATCCTTTACCTCCTTTAAAACAGGGAATACAGTTGTTATGCTTTAGCGTTTTATATGCACTTGGAAGTTCGATTCCCCAATCTTCCGAAATAATTCTTTTTACATCTTCTGATTTCATTTTGTGTTCGATTAGTGGAAAACGTACTTTTCTGCCCTTGCTCTCTGCTCTAGCAGATGCTTTTTGCATTCTTTGCCATTCATCAATTCCGAACCCTACATACTCTGTAAAATCTTCTCCTATGCTCTTGAGATACTTATAATATTCTTCTTTCATCTGCTGTTTTAACTGCTGTGTACAAAATGGCATAAATTGTCCAGGAATGGCACTATTTCTATCTATACAATCCCAGATATCTTCACCTCTGCCCCATACAGTTATTGGGATTTTAAGGTATCTTGATACTTTAAGCCTAAATTTCTCACTGTCCTCGCATTCACTTAGTGTTGGAGTATGCAAAAGAACAATGTCACTTATATCAACCTCCTGCTTTACTAAATATGCTGCATAACTACTTGCAGCGCCGCCACTGAATAATACAATATGTTTCATACCAACCACTTACCAAAATCGGTTCGTGGATATACTTCCTTGCGTGGAACGCCATGTCTGCATATAATTACATTTCCAGACTTCACAGTGGAAACAACCTAGTTTACTAGGATTTTGATATTACTCCTTTCTTTGTTCTTTGTATTCTTCCGCTAATTTGTTTATATTGGTGCCCATGATATGATTAAGTTCTGGCATAATCAACCTCCCATGAAATCAAATAAATTCATCTGATTATCTTTCTCAAATACAAGCATCTCTTCTTTTGCCCTCTTATAAAAATTGCGGTCAATCTCAAAGCCATATGCACTTCTTCCAAGTTCAACCGCCGCCCTTAACGTTGTGCCACTGCCACAGCAAGGATCTATAACTACATCTTCCTTATCCGTAAATATCTCAATCAGCCTTTTAAGCATCTTTATCGGTTTTTGTGACGGATGAATCTTTGGTATCTCTTTTCCGTCTTTCTCCCAAGTAAACCAATTGAAAATCATATGTCCTGTTTTTGGAATGTTCTTTCCGTTTTCGTCAATCTGCAATCCATTCCGAAACTTCGGTAACTTGTCACGATATAACAACAAGGCATACTCCGTAGCACCAACAATACGCATATTCGCCTTTAATACTTGTGGGCTGTAATTCTTGCAAAATATCAGCGGTATGTAATGGACAAACCCATGCTTTTCAGCCGCCTTAATTAGAGTTTGTATCTGTTCAAAACTGCAAAATACAATCATACAAGGAGAATTACTGCTACGTCCTCTCGGAACTGGCTTTGTATCGTCTTTCTTTAACATCTTTGAGCAAAAATGAAAATACTCATAGAGATTAAAGTTAAAGTCGCTTGAAAATGCCGCCTTTCCTGCAAGTTTGCTTTCACCGTTCTTTCTATTGCCACCGTTATACCACATTGGATTACTACCATAGAAGTTATTCCCGACATTGTATGGTACATCCGCTATGATAAGTTGTGCTGGTGGTATGGCATATTTCTTATAGTTCTGCATTGAATCTCTGTAAATTTCGCATTTAATCCTTTTCTTTCTCTGTTCCATTTCTCAACTTGGAGTAAATCATAATTTTAACGCTGGCCAGCAACCTCCATTTACCTCCAATCTGAAATTTTATCAAAACATTAAAACTTTTCCTTGCTTTAACTTTTGCTTGTAGAAATCAATCTGACATTCCGTACAGTTGTTTTTTGTCAATAACTAAAACTCTTGTTTGTATCTTCCCAAAATCTATGACAATGCCGCCTCCTAATTGCTTAACAAATCCTTTTCAAGCTGCTCAAAGTCATAGTCCTGCTGCTCAAAATCGCAAAAACCATTCTTGGATTTTTGGTTTGCAGGTTTTTTGTATTTACTAGGCAAATAATCCTCAAAAACACATTTTTTCAAGAAATTATCGGCATGATAAATTTTATCCATTCCTGTGATTTTGCAGTATTCGGCATAGTTTTTTGCTGACTCCACTAAATCGTCCTCTGTGTAAATACCGTCAGAAATCACATCAATATAAGCCTGTTCTGCCAAATACCTGTTTTTGTCAAGCGGATATGCTGTCCAAAATTCCTCAAAACGCTCCATGGGGGGTATAGGGGGAATGTCTTTGTCTTTGTCTTCGTCTTGTCTTTTGTCTTTAGTCTTATATAATGTGCCACCAATTTGACTACTAACTTGATTACCAATTTGACTACTAACTTGATTACCAATTTGACCACTAACTTGACCACTATTTGATATAAAAACACTTGTTTGAACACTTTCTTGCACACTATCTTGATTACTATTTAACATAGTCAATTTATAAGATGTTGCTTTTGTACCGCGTTCCCTAAAATCAATCAAACCCTTTTGCTTTAATTCATTTCTCACCTTCTGTATTCCTGACCTTGATAGTCCTGTCAGTACAGAAAGCACCTGATTCGGCGCTGAAAACCACTCTGTCCAGTAGCTCCTGTTGCATACATGCAAAAGTGCAAAGTATAACGACACCTGCCCTGTAGACAACGGATTTGTCGTGGCCAAATCCCAGAATGAATTGATTAGGTCTATGTAAGTCACTTCACCACCTCTTTTATTAAAACCTCAATTCGCGGATTGTCCTTGTCACGTCGCTCATGCACTGTTCGATAGCAGCAGAAGCGATATTTTCATTATCTGTTTTCATCTTTGCCCCTTTATAACGGTTCGTGCGTTCAGCGGCTATATAATCATTTAAGTTGTTGAGCGTGCCGGGGATTGTCAGTAAATATTCCATACAATCATCCTGTCAAATCCTTTTCTGTCAGACCTGTATTAAGTACATGGAGAAATATTTCGTCTCTGAAATATACAGTGTCATTATACAGAAAGAATTTGTATCCAGCTTTTCCAGCTGCTTCAGATGCAGCTATGTAATTTTCAAAAGCATTTCCATTCATAACAAACTTCCAGCTCATATTACCTCCTTTCCGGCGGCATTTCACCCTGCCGCCCTAGGCTGTGATATATCATATGAACAAATACTATGATTGATAGTTACCTAATTTCTTTTCATAAGCCGCTATCATTCTTTGCAGCTCCTCTGGTGGAATTGTTTCAATTCCCATTTCCTTACACTCACTTACAATCCCATCAATTAGGCGTGACATTTCCATTGTGTTGTATTCACTGCTGCCTTTAATCTGATAATACCATCGGTATAATTTCCCGCCTTTTGAAAGTGTCTTTTGTGTAGGTTTTAGGTGTGGGTATGGAAATTCAAGATAATTTATATCATCCCTGATGCAGAACGGGATTAAGCTCCCGTCTGGCATTGTATCAAGTTCCCCGTACCTGTCCAGCATTATATTATGTATGTGGTTCTTGCTATCCATGGTAATCTTTCCAATCTTCCCCACTAAAAGCCAGTAATAGGCATTTGCATCAAGACTGCGTTTCTTCCTGTGTTTAGTAATCTTTATAGACAGTTTGTCCATCTCTGTAAGTTCGGACACTTCTTTTAGGCTTATTTCAGGACTTTCAAGTGTTATGGTTAGAGTTCCTGCAAGGGTGCGCCCAATATCCTTTATTTTTGCTGTAAAGTCCATCAGGACACCGCCTTATCTGGCAGACCTTTCATCTTTTTCAGACAGTCTTTAAGCTGGAGGCTTGTTAGCTGTTCAGCACTATCTACCTTATACTTTTTTATAACGCTTGACCATGTATAACCAGTACGAGCAAGTTCATTGCTAATCTCATTTCTTAGATTATCTAATTCTTTGTTGTTCTGGTTATTATTGTTGCATTGGTTATTATTACTGTTCTTTTTGTTATTAGGTTCTGGTATATCTGCGTCTGGATCATCAATAAGATTTTCTGTTGGTATGCAAAAAGTCTGAAAGCAGGCATACTTAAATGCTACCGCCATAGCCTTATTTGTAGCTTTATCTCCGCTGTCCATACCTTCACCAATTACCACAGCATCAACATAAGAACCATCAACAGTAAAAAACCTGTATCTCATTCGGCACACGGAATAAATCAATGTGCTGCCTTTTGCCGTCGTTCGTTCTTCACGAATTTGCTCAACAACTTCCGGCGTACAAAAAATCTTATGTTTAATCATTGCAGGATTTAAGGCATTCATTACTGCATCAATACCACGGTATTTAAAGCCTTGTGTTTTGTTATAATCACCTTTTCCGACTGCTCCAACATCTTCCATAACCCCACAGATGGCAGCATAAATCATAGGTATCTTTTCTTCGCTCATTCTATCAGCTCCCATTCAATTCCAATACTATCCATATACATCTCCAGTTTCTCTTTTGCATCATCTGAAAGAGAAATGCGATACTCATACAAATTTTCTTCTTCCTCCATATTAGGAATAAAGCTTTCAATGACTTCCTGTGCCGCCTCTTCCCTTGCCTGCTCTACAGCAGCAGCTCTCTCTGCTTCTGCCTGCCTTAGTGCCTCTTCCTTCTCTAACTCTGCCTGTCTTAGTGCCTCTTCCCTCTCCAACTCTGCCTGCCTTAGTGCTGCCTCTTGTGCTTCCTTAGCTCTCTGCTGCTCAAGCATCTTTTCGCGTTCCTCGCGCTTGATGCGCTCTGCTTCCTCTCTGCGCTGCTTTTCCTGCTCACGCAAAAGGATTTCCTGCTTCTGCCGCTCATAATTGTTTATACATGTTATGGCATCTGTAAGATTTAAGCTATCCTTGTATATCTTTAATGCCTTTTCAACTGCCTCGGACTGCATAGAGATAATTGTATTTAAGTCATTCCCTGTTTTATGTATAACCTCTGCAATATCTGCCTTAATATCCTTTTCCTTATATGTAGCATTTTCCCACTTTGGATTGTAGATGCGCTCCAAAGGAATATATGTCTGCAAATCCTCTGGAACACATTCATAAATTCTTTGAATAAGCTGTTTCTTTTCTGCGATGCGCTTTTCCTCAAATGCCTGCACTTGTCCGTTAATCAGGTCAATTGGTTCGTCATACAGCCCTATCAGCTTCTTTGCCTGTGCCTCGAAGTCGTCCCAAGGCTTCATGTACTGCTTCTTTGCATCACGCATGTTATCCTGTAAGGATTTCTTTTCTGCCCGCAGACTGGCAACTTCCTTTTTCGCATACGTTTTACTGTCCTCTGTGAATACTGCTCCTTTATACTCTGCAAGCTTGTCTTGTATAGCTCTTTCTACCTGTTCAAAGTTACATGTGATTCTTGCGTTCTCCTGTGTAATTACTGCCTGAATACTGTTCATTTCTTACCTTCCCTTTCTGCCTCTTCATAGGCTTTCCGCTGCCGTGTATATAAATCTTCATGGCACACGATAAACTCCATTACTTCCTGTTCTTCTAATTCATGCACACTCATTCTCATATCCTGCCAACCTTTCCTCTGTTAATTGATAGAACTTCACTCCGTTATAACAAAAAGAATATTTAAACCTAAAATGCTCCATATCAACCTTTGACTCACATAGTTTCAATCCCATTGCAGCCGCTACAGTATCTATTCCTGCAAGAAGTGTTATGCCCTCTGCCCCATATGGTGAGCAGATAGACAGCCCTATATCAAACTGCTTCGCATTATTGACATGTTTATAAGTTTCCGCATGAAAATCCAACCACTCCTTGATATTTATAAATTTCATTTGACATCTCCCTTCCTACGTTTTATAATAAACGTATTGATATTTTTATTTTACTTGACAGTGCAGCAGACTATCTTTCTGTTGCGCTGTCTTATTTTTCTTCTGCCAGTAGAACGACCACCATCATAAAAGAAAATATTACTATAGTGGTTATTATCTGTATCGCTGTCACCGGAATCATCTCCTTTTATGCTATTGAGCAATTTAAGGACTGCTAAGTGTTTATTCCTTCCACTGCGGAGAAGAAACATAACTTTGTCTATCTCTTTCTCGCTCATATCTTTGCTGTTTTTATCAAAATCTTCAGCCAAATATATAAGGTCCTTCATAAATTCTCCTTTATACAATCAACAGCCGCTTTTTTTCTGCGTCCAGCATATGTCTATATATGTAATATCCAGCTTTTTCACGTCCATCCTTTTTGTCATAGATGCCAATATTGATATACTGGTGTTTTATCCAGCTTCTCACCGTTGCTACAGATACCCCCAGCTCCAAAGCTGCTTGTTTTGTTGATACTAATTCTGGTTTCCCTTCCTTGTTATCCTGCATAATGCTACTTCCTCCACAATGGCACATTTGATACCATTAGGCAGCGGTATCACGCCGCCTAATGCAATGTTGTCTGATTTTAGTGGTTTCATTCCAAGCCTGTTTGCTGCCTGTTTTATTGTTTCTTTTGACATTTCTACTTCTCCATTTCTTAAAATCCTCAATTGATATCCAATTAGTCAATTATTGCTATGTTATTCCAAAAGAACATTGAGTGGCACTTCCAAAATATCCGAAATTTCTTTCCCAATCTGCAAAGATGGATTTTTTGTTCCTCGCTCAATTTGACAAAGCATTGCTTGTGATATTCCTGCATGTTCTGATACATATGCCTGTGTCAATCCTTTTTCCTCTCGGATTTTCCTGATGTTCTCGCCTACGCTCAATCTTTCCACCTCCTAAAAATTACAACTATTAGTATAATATCTGCAATAATGCTAAGTACCTCTGTTAAAATACTGACCTGCTCCACTATAAAATCTCCTTTCTTTAATGCACTTATTTATATTGACAACGGGCAAGAAAAAATGTATCTTTTTGTTAGGGGAGGTTTTCCTCCCCCGAATCTTAGTCTGCAAGGTCTTTTATGATACTGACCAGCGCGGCTATGATTCTTAAGATTGTGGCGATGTAGACGAGAGCTGTCAACTTTTTGTCTGCATCGCTTTTTTTCTTATTGCCCATTGGCTTTACCTCCTTTTTGTGTTATAGTTAAGTTAATCTCTTAACTTGGTTATATTATAATACTGATATTTCAGTATTTCAAGTATTTTTACTGATATTTCAGTATTTCAGCATTTTATATAAATTTTAGGAGGCAATTATGTACAATTCTGATGAAATATCCACTGCAATTAAATCAATTGCAAAACAACAACAAATAACAATAAAAAAATTACTTGAAGATTGCCAAATAAACAAAGGTTTTATATACGACCTTGAACATAAAAAGGCTTATCCATCTTGTGATAAAATATCCCGCATCGCCGACTACCTTGACTGCTCTGTAGATTACCTTCTTGGAAGAACGAGCAACCCCGAAATCAATAAATGAAAGGAGCACTAATACTATAAAAAAATCACTTAGTGCTATCAGCATAATTTTGAACATCATTACTGCTATGCTAGATATTGCTATTATCATTCTCATACTTCGAAAACAACGTACATATTAAAAATTATCTGCTCTGACAGACATCAACTCTGCCAGAGCTTTTGTCATTTCAGCCACATCTTTTTTACTATCCAAATAATCAGATTTCAATTCTTTCTGAAGCCAGTCACAAATAGCGTTTATTGTCTTGTCTACATTCTCTAAGGTCTGTTTATCCATGTTCTCACCTTCTCCCGCCAAAGCTCATGATTCCTAAGCATCATGAATTATAGCTTCATTGCATCTTTCTTTTTCTTCTTTTATACTGTATTTACAGGCGTTGCCGCGCCGAGTATATAGAAAGGAAAAGGACTATGCAAAAATTCATTCTCTACTGCGGATGGATTTTTTGTTCCTCGCTCAATCTTTCCACCTCTTACTTCAAAAAATACTCAATTGATACTTCAAAATACTTTGCCAATATTACCAGCTTATCTACTTTAGGTTTGCTACGACCAGTTTTCCAATCAGATAGTACAGATTGTGCTATTCCAGTTTCTTTTGCAACCTGATATGCTGTTTTGTTACTTTTTTCTAAAAGATTAGAAAATTTTTCGTACAATTTTACACCTCCTTTGTATATTTTTATTATTGCAATTACTACGGAAATGTGATATATTTTGTTTACCAGACGAAGCAACAATATTTCCGTAGTATGTGTAGGAATTTTATCGTTTTTCCTTTGCATACTCATACTATACTATGCATTTCCGATAGTGTCAATATATATTTTCGGTTTTTCATAGTATTGATATTTATTTGTGAAAGGTGCATAGTTATGTATGAGATTTTTGAACAATTATTACAAAAATTTGATGTTACAGCTTATAAAGTATCTAAAGAAACTGGTGTTACCCAATCAACGTTAAGTGATTGGAAGCGTGGAAGAAGCACACCAAAGACAGACAATATGAAAAAGATAGCTGACTATTTCGGGGTAACTGTTGATTACCTAATGAATGGCGAAGAAGAACCTCAAAAAAAAGAAACCACGCTTACACCAAAAGATGAGCGTGATATAGCAAAAGTCTTAGATGAATTGATGGGAAAAATCGAAACTGGGGTAGATTCTCCTCTATACTATAATGGTGAAGAAGTTGATAAAGAATCTAAAGAACTTTTGCGGGACGCAATCGGCATGAGTTTACGACACTTAAAAATTATCAATAAAGAGAAGTATAATCCTCATAAGAATAAGAAGTAGGTGATTGATCTGAATAGCCAAATACAGCATTTCATTCAATATTACACCAGAATATGTGACACTAACGATCCATTTGTGATAGCAGATTATCTAAATATAGAAGTGTTTCAATACCCACTTGGAAAAATTGCTGGATATTATAAATATCTGAAAAGACATAAATGTATCTACATAAACTCTGAACTGGAAGATAATTTTTCCAAAGTCGTTATGGCGCATGAATTGGGACATGCTATCTTACATGTGAAAGAAAACTGTGCCTTTATGAGCAGTAAAACACTATTGCTTACTTCAAAAATCGAACGGCAGGCTAATTTATTTGCAGCACATCTACTCATTACAGATGATATGCTTCAAGATTATATAGGGTTTACTAAAGAACAATTCTGTAATAGTATTGGATATCCAATGGAACTCATAGAGTTAAGATTAAATGATGATTAAGCCACTACCTCATCAGCATTGTACAATAAACTAAACAAAGAAGGGAGATCGCACCAATAACATTAGGGGATATTGGCATATTTAGAGTAGATAACGAAAGAACTCTCCAAATAAAAGTATGAATTTATATGATATTGAGCAATAATAAAACAAAGTCTAAATCACAACATATGAATGAGAAACTGAAGGAGAATGCAACGCCTATGTCATGCATAAAGAAAAGAATAGTAGAATAAGGAGTAACCATGATATACAAAAAAGAAGTAATATTTAAGCTAACTGTTAATGCATATTATGATGAGAAGTTTGATATGGAGGAATTAAAACAGAAAATAACCGATACACTGAATATTGATCACTGGGATTTTGAGATCGAGGTGGTAGAAGAAGGAGAAGATTGAGAAAGGAAAAGATAAAATGAAAGTGTTTGATTTTCGATTTATTTATTCAAGGAATGATGCAAAAGAGAAATGTAATTATATGTGGGTTTGCGATGTTACAAAAGTTTCTATTCAAACAGCAGAAGGATTTAAAGAGATATCTGAAGATGATATTTCTAATTCATATATTCCATTTCAGACGCTTTATCTTTGCACTATTAAAGGGGAACATATAATAGTATCTGTTAAAAATGTAAGTGCGATAGAAATTATAGAATCTTAGTTTTGATTTTCCTTAAGAGCAACCTCTATTTTTGACATTTATGTTGTAATTTAAGAAACTGGTCAATTACGATTCTCTGGTTTTCCTTATACGCTATTTTTATTAGTAACGATAACCTCACTTTTTACTCTCCTTTTCCGATATTATGGGCATTATGCATCAAGAAAAGGATTTGTTTGTACAAAAACCGTCCGACGCTACCAACACCGAACGGTTCGTTTCAATAGATACCTAAAGATGATACCTATACTCGAATTTATTGTATTATCTTTAGGGTAGCCATGCAAGCGATTTTTCGCTGGCTGTTATTTTTATACCCAAAAAGGAGGATAAGAGCATGAAAAACCCGAATGGATACGGAGGAATTGTTGACCTTGGAAAGAACCGTCGCCGCCCCATCGCTGTAAGAGTGCCAAACGGTGTGAAACTCACAGAAGATTGCAGAGAAATACCCCAGTATAAATATTTAGGATACTTTGAGCGCACCCCACAAGGGAAGAAAGATGCTCAATTATTATTGGCGCAATACAACGCAGGTATGCCTGTGAGAACTTCCAATGTCAATTCCTGCCCTACTTTTGCCGAGTGTTATAAGTTATGGCTAGACAGACATTTGAAGCATATAGAAAGCCAGAAAGGAACTGTATCAAATCAATTATCTGACTCTTACAATGCTGCCTTCAAACGCTGTCAAACAATTCACTCCAAGAAAATAAACTGCATCAAGTTTCAAGATGTGCAAGATATTGCAGATAGTGCTGCATCAATGTCCAACTCCACTGTAAACAATTTGAATACAGTGCTTTTTAGTGTGTTTGATTTTGCAAGAAAGCAAAAGTATATTGAAGAAAATTTCATCGGTGATATTGAGTTCAACTATAAAAAGAAAAACGAATCTATTCATGACACATTTTCAGAAAGTGAAATAGCTACATTGTGGGAAAATTCCAATAATGGAAATGTAAAAATTGTGCTAATTATGATTTACACTGGTTTGCGCATTGAGGAACTGCTTTCCATGCACTGTAAGAATGTATTTCTTTCAGAGCGGTATATGATGGGCGGCGTAAAAACTGATGCAGGCAAAAATCGTATTATTCCAATTGCTGATAAGATACTTCCGTTTGTATCTGAATTGTATTGCGAGGACTCGTATTTAGTGCGGCATGGTAAAAAACGTCGATCTTATACCGGATTTATGGATACTATATGGAATCCAACTATGGAAAAAGCTGGAATGAAACATTTGCCTCATGATACGCGGTACACTTGTGCTACTTTAATGGATAGAGCAAATGTAAATCAAAATTGCATCAAAGAAATTCTTGGACACTCCAAGGGTGATGTAACAAATAAAGTGTACATAAAAAAGAATTTAGACGACCTTCTTTCTGCTATAAACATGATATAAACTTGTATATTATGTGTATATTTCTATCACTTTTTTAATCATTTCAACACGTCTTAAGCCCGCAAAATCGCAATATTTCAATTGTTTAAAATTAAGATTTATTTAAGCTTTTAAATCAGAGAATACCACTTTATACAAAATAAAAACACGTCTGCTTTGGTACAATAATTATACCAATAACAAACGTGTTGTTCTTCTGTTTTTTATGCAAATTTATGGTTTATAGAACACTTTTCACATTTTATGAGTAAGATTAATGCTCTTGTCCCTAACATCAACCACTTTTTCCTTATGTACATCCAAAAGCAAGTGTAATTTTCCATCTTCCCATTTACTGAAATCAATATCATCATACAACTCATATTCTGGATCAAGAATTTCATGCATACTTTTCAGTTCACGTGCAAAGTCCATAGGATTTGAAAAATCTCCCACCATAACATCATTCGTTCCAGCCCAATAACATCCTCCATACGCAATCAAATTGGTTACAGAATCATAATGAATATCCGTTATAATAAAAGACTCCCCTAAAGTCTGCTGATAATGATGCGGACATCCTTCTGGTATGTAATGAAAAACCGTTTTATCTTTCATATCATATACGCTTATTCCATATAAATCTATTTTAAAAAGAAAATATTGATGCCCATTTTGATGTTGTATTATAACTGGGGCTTTTAATGTCATCCTATAAGTAGAATCATATTGAAATTGTATCATTTCCCCGTGCATTAGAAAATGTTTTTGGATAAATAGATTCAAAGTACTATAAGAATCTACTTTAAGAGTATAACCGTTTCCTAAATCCTTCGTTTCTGCCTTTAAAAAATATTTTTCCTGATATGCTTCCTGCATTTTAGTCCTAAATTTCTGATAACGTATATCATTGTACATATTTTGATATGACTTTCCTTTATACTTGTAAAAGTCATACTGAATATCTTTACATGTAAATGTTATCATTGCAAACGCATTGTCATCACCTATTCCGTCGATTGCAAGTGAAACATCATATCCCATTTCAAAAGAACTGACTTTAAATTCTATTACGCTGCTATCTGTATAATCTCTTTCGTCTTTAGGCAATTTTAATGCTGTCACTCCTGAAAATCTAAAATAATAATATTTACATCCTGTATTTTGGGTACACTCCCACTCATCAAATACTCCCTTCAAATAAAATCTTCCACTCTGGGAAGTCCATATTTTCTCTATGAGCGAATCATGGAAACCATGTTGTTTTAAAATATTACAATCAAACATTTTCATATGTCATAACTCCCCCTTCTCATGGAGTTCATTCGCATAACGGACAGAACCCATAGCGTCTTTTGAATAAAAATCCGCTCCAATCATGTCTGCATACTCCTGTGTGAGCACTGCTCCACCTACCATAATTTTGCAGCCAGCATGGTTTTCTTTCAATAGCTTAATTGTTGCCTCCATATTTACTACTGTAGTAGTCATCAATGCACTTAGTCCAACAAGCTTTATCCCTTGTTCTTGCACAGTCTTTAATATCAGTTCTGGTGCAACATCTTTCCCAAGATCTATCATGTCAAAACCATAATTTTCTAGCAAGGTCTTTACAATATTTTTCCCGATATCGTGAATATCTCCCTTTACAGTAGCTATTACGATTTTACCCTTGCTCTCGCTGTTCTTTCCCTGTTTTGACATTGCCTCCTTTATCGCCTCAAAGGAAGCCTTTGCCGCATCTGCACTCATCAAAAGCTGTGGCAAAAACATTGTTTTTTCCTCAAACCCTTTTCCAACTACATCAAGCGCAGGAATAAGCCTTTCGTTTATGATTGTCAGCGAATCTATATTCTGTTCCAACAACTTTTCTGTCGCAAAATGCGCGCTTTCCGCTAGTCCTTTGATAATCGCCTCCTCTAATATCAACTCACTGCCTTTTGACGGCGTCATTCTTGACGATGCTGTTGTTGTATCCTTTTGCTCATCAGAACCTTTTGTATATTTAGAAATATATTCCATACACTGATTATCTTCACCAATCAATGCATTAAAACTATAATATGCTGCCATCATTGGTTCACTTGAAGGATTGACAATACCTGCACTCAAGCCATTGTTCATTGCCATTGTGAAAAATGCGGTGTTAATATGGCTTCTTTCAGGAAGCCCAAAAGAGATATTGGACACACCAAGCACAGTATGAAGCCCCATTTCATATCGTATCCTGCACAATGTTTCAAGAGTAACATTAGCATTGTCTTGCCCTGTGCTGATAGTGAGTACTAGGGCATCCATCACTAAATTTTTCTTTGGAATACCATATTTTCTCGCTGTGCTGACAATTTTCTCTGCTACTTTCAACCTGCCTTCAACAGTTTCAGGAATACCTCCTTCATCAAGGCAGAGGCATACTAAAACAGCTCCATATTTCTTAGCAATAGGAAACACACTCTCCATGGATTCCTGTTTGCCATTTACGGAATTTAACATTGGTTTTCCATTGTAATACCGAAGCCCTCGCTCCATTGCTTCTGCATCGGAAGTATCAATCTGCAACGGCAAATCTATAATTGCCTGAATCCCAGTAACCGCTTCCTCCATAAGCTGTGGTTCGTCAATTTCTGGCAATCCTACATTCACATCAAGAATATGTGCACCATTTTCCTCCTGTGTAAGCCCCTCTTTATAGATATATTCCATATTATGATCACGCAATGCCTGTTTAAATTTAGATTTTCCTGTGGGATTGATACGCTCGCCTATAATCAAAGGCTTTCTTGTAAAATATACTGCGTGGTTATAGGAGGAAACTACTGTAAACTGCTTGTCCGTCACTGGTATTGGGTTCATGCCCTTGCACAGCTCTACCACTTTTTTAATATGCGCTGGTGTTGTGCCGCAACATCCGCCGACTACACTTGCGCCAAGTTCCACTAAAGTCTTTACGCTCTCTGCAAATGCATCTGGTGCTATATTATATACAGTCTGTCCGTTGACAACCACAGGAAGCCCCGCATTTGGATTGATAACAATTGGCAAAGAACAACATTCTGTAAGCTGTGGCAGCAAATTTTTCATCTGCTCTGGACCAAGTCCACAATTAAAACCTATAGCGTCTACCCCAAGCCCTTCTAACATCGCAGTCACACTCGCCACATCCCCGCCTGTCAAAAGCTTACCATTTTCATCAAAAATCATAGTTACAATCACTGGAAGGCTGCTATTTTCCTTTGCAGCAAGTACTGCTGCCTTGATTTCATAAGAATCACTGACAGTTTCTATCAATATCAAATCCGCCCCAGCCTTGTCACCAGCAACTACAATCTCCTGAAAAGTATCGTAAGCTTCATCAAATGTAATCTCTCCAAAAGGCTTTAAAAGTTTACCTATAGAACCAATATCCAACGCAGAATATAGCGGCGCTTTCATATCGCTAAGCTCTGTTCTCACCTCACTTATAGCTTCTTTTGTAAGCCTAATTCCGGTAGACACAAGCTCGTCTACGCTATAATCAAGCGCTTTACATTTGAAAGCATTCACTCCGAATGTATTTGCTGATATAATATTGCTGCCTGCAAGAAGATACTCTTTGTGAATCTGTTTGATGACATCTGGATGGAGTATATTCCATGTCTCAGGAATTTCTCCGGTCTTTAAGCCTCTTTCTTGTAGAAGAGTTCCCATACCTCCATCAAAAAATAATAATTTTTTGCCTAGAATCTCATTTATTTTCACGATAACCCCCTTGCCACCACTAACGGCTTTCTTCGATTATTCTAAATTCACATGCTACATTTTCACAATGACTACATTTATCTATATGACAACTTTGTGGATTATCTGTAAGTCCTATAAAAGCTGTCACACTTTTCGTAGGATACATGAGTAAACTGTCTGTAAGCGTAATCCCTGCCCGCTTTGTACACTCAAGCATACTGAAAATTTGTTTTTGGTTCTCTATAGAAAGATCACCATACCCCGGACTAAAACGCGGACGAAGGTACAATTTTTTTCCAAAACGTTTTGAAGCCTCCTCACAGATATTTTCCTGCAAAATGTTGCAATATGCCTCTATGCATGCCGCGCCGCAAGACTGAACCATAGATGCCCTTGCCATATTCAACAGTTCATACTTCTGCATCAGCTTGTCCGCCTCTATACCAATCGTAGCAGCAAGTAACGCAACCTTACTACACTGACGCAGATTGAAAGCAAGATTTTTACTTTTAAATATGACAGCCTTTGAATCATGACACCTATTATAACCATTCAACTTTGTTTCGTCCACTCCATCACACTGCATTGATGTATCTGGTTTCATAAGCATCACTTCTGTTTCTGATATTCTACAATCATATATATTATAAATATTTTTGGGTTTTATGACCTGAATCAAATTTTCCAACACAGTTTCTATCATGTTTTTAATATTGTCATCAGGAATATTTGCGCCATATCCAAGATATCGGTATATTTCTTTGACATTCACAGTTTTCCTAATTTGCTCGTTCACAGTTCTTATACCTCCATGCCCTTTGAACACAAATCCCAATAAAAAACGCTGCCTTCCTTCAAACTTTCCACAATCCATCGCTCATAGTAGCCATAGGCGGAATCCGCCTTGAAAAGCTTATTCCGCCTATGACTTTTCATTCTTTTAGAATAAAACGTATGTTTTTATTTCAGTTGTATTAAACCACGTGTCTTAGTATATCTTAATCAGCATCCTTTTTTTCTTCACACCCACAAGTACCACTATCCCCAAATCCTGCAAAACCGCGTGGCTGTATCACATCATTGCCACATCCACATCCTGGAATTGTCTGTGAACAGGAAGGAACTTCCGGTGTTGGGAAAATGGAATTACACGGTGTATCGTCATTTTGGCAGCAGCCACTCCGATTGTTGCCAAAGCAGCCACAGCCATTTCCACTAAAGCACCAAAGTAAGATAATCCAAATCCAACAGTTCATAAAAATCTCCTCACACATCTAAAAATTATATTCTAATACCTAATATATGAAGAAACTTTCTTTTGGTTACTTATTTTCTACTTTAGAGCTATCTGATACGATACCAGCTTATACACCTTCACTGTTAAATCTATATTTTGGGAATAATCTTATGACGAATATACCACATTGTTTTCTTTTCACCCTTTTCAGCCAGCATTTTCAACAGCATTTCAAGCTTTCTTTGCGTATCCCTATGCATATATTGACCGGGATTACCACTCATATAATATTTCAGTGGCATATCATCCTTGTATTTTTCCTTATTATAATTTTTAGATGCCGCTACCCTGTCGATAAACATCTCCACTACATACCTATCAGGCATCCGCGCCGGAATAATTCCTCCCGATTTTCCCTGCGGCGCATGTGCGCTGTAATCCATCCAATATTCATAATGATGCTTATTCCTGCCTTTATGATGCAGCCATGCTGAAGAATAACCTTTTTCCCTTCGCTCTGCATTATTTGGACTTTGCGTTCCTTGGTAATATCGCGCACCTATAAAAAATTCACTTGGCATATATTTAGACAAGTCATGCAGCAGTCCTTGTCTATACAGTCCTACCGAAAAACAGCCCTTCATCACCATAATCTTATGCTTTGTTATTGTCTTAAAATGTTTCCAGATATGTACTGTCATCTATCCTCAACCTTCTGCCATTTTTGAATTTTTCTGTAACTTTTTCTCCTGCCGTAAATTCTTACCAATTATCTGTTTCTTAGTACTTGTTTGTTCTTTATGTTGTCTTTCAACTTTCACATTTTCTTTAAGTATTGAAGTCACCCTTTTTGACTGTTCAATCGCCTGCACTTTTGCTTTAGTCTGTTTTTCAGTCACTGACTTTTCACCAAATGATGAGTTTGTACCCCTTGGCTGTTTTGTGCTCTTAGGTTTTTTCTCTATTTTCGGAAGTTTCTTTCCAACTAATACCGAAATACTCCGTGGCTCGATGTCAATATAACTCGTATTTTTTGCTTCGTCATATATCACAACATTCTCCTCTGTACCAAGCACGCAAATCCACTCATAATCCGCTATAGAAGGCAGCGCAAAACGATGCTGTTCCCAATGCATGTTATAGGCAATATAAATGCGGTCACCTTCCTCATTGTTTCCGCGTCCACAGTACATAATCCCAATGTGCCTACTATGACTGTCCAATTGTGCCTTCCATGCCTCTTCGCCGTGATATGACAAATCCGGATAACCACAGTCATACTTATCCAACATCGTCAACGCCGTATCAAGATGAAGCATCGGATGCTTTTTTCGAAAACTAATCAATTCCTTTGCATATTCCAAAACATCTACATTCTTGGACATGCTGTTCCAATCTACCCAGCCTGTATCATTATCCTGACAATAACAATTATTATTTCCATCCTGACTATTTCCAAACTCATCCCCTGCAAACAAAAGTGGTGTCCCTTGTGCTGTAAATAAGAAACTCAACGCATTTTTCATTTGTTTATGCCTGAGCTGTTTGATACTCTTCTTACGAGAAATCCCCTCTGCCCCGCAGTTCCAACTGTAATTCTGGTTCATTCCATCTGCATTGTCTTCCCCGTTTGGCTCATTGTGTTTGTTTTCATAAGACACAAGGTCATTGAGCGTAAAACCATAATAATTCGTAATATAGTTGATCACGCCGCAGTTTTTATTGAAATTCCTCATATGATATTGAAAACTTTTGAGCATATCTTGGTCGCCCTTTAAATACTTGCGCATGTCAAACATAAATGCATCTCTGTAATAAGCAAGTGTTTTCTGTGCCGGTGCTTCTGTGGTGTGATAAATTTCATGCAAATAAAAATCCTCACACATAATCTTTGTATTCGCCAAAAGCGGCTCAGTCGCAATCAATGTGACTGGAATCCGCGTTCCTTTTAAATGTACACCGTCAATATGGTATTGAAGTACCCAATATTTTATAATTTCCAGAATATAGCCTTGTTTAATATTATCTGGAAAATAAAATTGCATAATAATCTCTATACCATTTTTATGAAATTCACGCACCATGCGCTTAAACTCATCACAGGGACGTCCACTTGCCGCATAAGATGCCTTAGGTGCAAAGTAAAATGCCTCTTTATATCCCCAACAGTTCAGTCTCTTCGCCTTTTTAGGCTCTCCGTTCACCACAAGTTCCTCAGAAATATGCTTTACTTGGTACTCTATTGTTTGCGATGCAGCAATCACTTCTGTACTATCCCACTCACACTCCTCAAACTCATATGCAGGCATCAGTTCTATTGAATTTACACCTAACTCTTTCATATATGATATCTTCTCAATAAGCCCCTCAAAAGTCCCTTTATTTTTCACTTTTGATGAACTATGTTTTGTATAGCTTCTGACATTCAGACAATACATAATACTTTCATTATATGGGATGTGTAATGGAGAAGTCCCCTGCCAATCAAATTCAGAACCACAGATGCCTCCACGCAGAAACGGACGTTTCAGTTCGCCCGAACGCCATTTTTCATTTCCGACAATTTTCTTTGCATAAGGATCAACAAAAACTTTATTCCCTACAAAAAAATTATACTCGTAGTCACTAGCTGATATGCCTTCCACAAACACACAACAGATATTTCCTATTCTGTGCTTCTGGTCAAAAAATATACGTTCCTTCTGCTCCACGCCTTTTTTATAAAAAATAATACCGCATTCTTCCTTAGAACTATTCACCATTGAAAAATTGATACCACCATTTCCTACAGAAGTACCCAAAGGATATGGCTGTCCATCGTTAATCTTAAATTTTTTCATAAAACCTCGCTATTTTATTTGTTTCTAAATGAACTCCACATTTATTCTAATATAAGAGGCAAAACTGTACTAATATTGTCTTGTATAACAAAATCAACTCTTCTGTCGCGTACAAACGCCTCCTTAGAAAATAAAACCCTAAGCTGTCCCTTCCCCGGATCTACATTGTACTCTAAATAATCATGATACATATTCTTACCTAAAATTAACAACACATCTGCATTTTCACAAACTGTTGCTGCATTTGTCATCAAATGATTGTCTACACGTTCCCCTAAAAGGCGTATATCTGGTCTGACAGCCACCTTGCAAACATCACACAATGGAATTCCCTTAGAATTTTTCATATAAAGCAAGTCAAATTTCTTGCCACAGCGTGGGCATTTGTTCCTATGCATACTTCCATTCAATTCAATCACATTGTCAAAATATATCCCGTTTGGAAGTCCATGATAATTCTGATTTATCACTGCCAGCAGCTTACCCTGTCTCTGAAGTTTTTGCAGTGCATCATATGCTGGCGTTACTTGTACCTCCATGTTGATGATTTCTTTCTTGTAGAAACGGTAAAATTTTTCCACTTTGGCATTGAAAAAACTACTCGAAAGCATGTCTTCCGGTGTAAAACCATACTCCTCCTCAACCCGATATGTTTCCTCATTAGAGTCAAGGTCATAACCTCCGCCTTCCACAAGCAGCTCTATCCCTAATACAGCTACTACCTTATTAGAATTTTTCATTTTTTTTCTGATAAAATTGATTACTTTTTCGTCTGTTTCCAGCTTCATTCTACTTCCTCAGTCATAACTCTCATAAAATGACAGTTACTGCGCTTATTTTATGTTCCTATTCCATGATACTCGCTTTACGCACTCTATGTCAAGTAAATCAAAAATTTGTTAATTAAAATATGATAAGTGCTTAAATAAATATAAATTTTTTCTCATAAGCTTGTTATTTATGTCCTTTTTTTATTATAATAAAAATAAGCGCATTGAATTATAGACTTAGAAACAGTTCCTTATTTACTTTTAACGAGGAGAACGTACATGAAAACTATTTTTAAGAAAAACTTATGTTTAGTACTAATGTTTGCGATTATTTTTTTATCCTTTCAAACATTTTCTATGCAGAATGTTTCAGCAAAAGAACTAATCGGCAACGGTCTAATCTTGTCAACGGATACTATTGCTGTTGCAAAAGGCACTGTTGAAACTTTCACTGCATCTTTAGGCGAAGAGTATGATGCATCAAGGCTGACTTGTATCGTGGCAAATCCAGAGGTCGCAAGTATCACTCCCATCGCATATGCTGGTAATGTTGCTGCCTTTCAGGTAGACTATATTGGAAACGGGCAGACTGTAGCAGCCGTGTTTCATATGGATAATCCCAATGTGATTGCTTATGTGCCAATCAGCGCGTCTGAAATCATCATGGAAATTCCTGTAAACCTTGGTACAAATCATGACAATTATTGCAAACTGACAAGTTATGAGTTTGTTCCATATGATTTTACCTATACAAATTTTAATGATTACAAATCCACTTTGAACATCAAATACCAATGTGTTTCTTACAATGATAAGGATTACAGTAAATGGGGCTGCTATGGCTACTTCTATGACGCTGAGGGGAATGTCCTTTCTAAAGTTCATCTTTACTGCGGTATCCTTCAAAAAAATAAGATATACCATAGCGAATTTAATGTTCCAATAAATGCGGTGCGCTTTTCAGTTGAAGGGTTCTAAAAGACCAAAATCCTGATGTAAGGCTTGACATTATACCTTACATCAGGATTTTCACAACTATTTCAAAAAATATATTTATCAATCATCAAATAGTGCTGTCATTGAGTTAATCAGCTCTGTAATCTGCTCAACGGACTTCTCAATATCATTATAAATTCCTGCAGACTGGTTAGAAAGGTCCTGCATACTTTTTGCAACGACTGCAAAGCCTACTCCTGCTTCACCACTTCTTGCAGCTTCGATTGTGGCATTTAATGACAAAATTGTCTGTTTCTTTGCTATTCCTTTTAGATGACCTGTATTTTCATTGATTGTCTGCACCAACTCTCCTGATTTCTTGATGTCATCTTTTACATAATCAAGCTTTCCTGCATTGCTATGCTTGAAATACTCAAGATTTACTAACTGATTTACAATGATTTCAAGCAAATCAGCTGAAGCACGAATCCTCTTTTCTGTGCTGATAGGTACTTTTCGCAGCGCTTGTATGTACTTGTTTGGATCTATCCCAAGCTCTTGCGCTGTCTGCCTGAACGATTCCTCATCAGGTTCGCAAGGAAGCACTTGACCACCGATGATTGCACCCAATTTTTCACCATCCACCATGATGTCTACGGAGAAATCCATTAGTCCAGCATGGCAGAAATATGTGCCTTTACACTCATTGTCACACTTCACGCAACGTCTATTCCCCTCAGCTGAACCGCGCGTGTACTTCATACAAAAATCAGTAAAGTTGCTTCCTTCTGTCAGATATTCACCGTTTTTTCCAACAGCTATCGCCGCAAGCCCTGTGGCATTTGAAAAATCATTTTGTATTTTCTGCAATTTCTTTAAGTCCATAAAATCTTTTAATTCCATATGAAATTCCTCCGTGTCATACATATTCTCGCATTTATACTATAGCTTCTTTTTTGATAACTTTAACTAGTTGTACACTTTTCTGCTTCTCTATAATAGTATTTTTGCAACGTACTTTTTTATCAAATAGATTTTGTATGCTCTGCCTTTCTGTTTCGTGCAGTAGTTATCAATTCTTTTGCATTTTCCCTTACTATATCAGTAATTTCATCGCTCCCAAGCATTCTTGCAAGTTCGTCTATTACCTCTGTATCGGACAGGCGTACAATATCTGTCATAGTCTTATTTTCTATTGCTTGTTTGGCTATCTTATAATGGCTGTCTGCCATAGCTGCAATCTGTGGCAAATGTGTAATACATATGATTTGATGACTACCTGAAAGTGCGCCGAGTTTCTCAGATACTTTCCATGCTGTTTTGCCGCTGATACCTGTGTCAATTTCATCAAATATCATGGTTGGTATTCTATCCCTTGAGGCAAGTACAGTCTTTATTGCTAACATGATACGTGAAAGCTCACCGCCGCTTGCTATATTTCCAAGACTTTTTAATGGCTCGCCTGGATTTGTTGAAATCATAAATTCTACATCATTAAAGCCGTTTGCCGCAATTTCTTCTTTCTCGCGTACTTGTATCTCAAATTTCACATCAAGAAAATTCAAGTCTGTAAGTGCTGCTACCATGTCTTTTGCAAGTTTTGTAGCTTCTTTTGTACGTATTTTTGAAGCTTTGCCACATAGGTTTTTGAGTTCTTTTTCTGATGCTGCAAGCTTTATTTCCAGTTGTTCTTTATAGGCATCTGCATTTTTGAGTCGTTCTATCTTTTCTGCCAATGCATTTTGATATTTGAGTACAGAAGTAATGCTGTCACCATATTTCAGTTTTAAGCGATTAAGGAGATTGAGCCGTTCCTCTGTCTGTGCAAACACTTCACCGTCAAATTCCATATCCGCCATGTACTCTGCTAAACCTCTATTGAAGTCATTTAACAGTTCATCAATATTTTCTAGTTCATCTGCAAGCTCTTTTACTTGATTATCATAATCTTCAATGCCTCTTAAATCCCTGACCGCATGTCCAACTGCATCTGCTGCTGATTGTTCGCTGTTTCCGGTTAACTGATATGCGCGCGCCGCTGATTCTACAATCTGCCTGCTATTGGACATTTTCCGGTAACTACTTTCAAGCGTTTCGTCCTCACCCTCAAAAAGTCCTGCTTCTTCTATTTCATTGTACTCAAACTCTGCCAGCGACAATTCCTTCGCTTTTACACTTTCGTCTACACTAAATTCTTCCAGTTCCTTTTTGAGTTTTGTATGCAGGCGGTATTTCTCCTTAATATCTTCCTTTATCGCCGTAAGCTCCTCGCCTGCAAAGGAATCTAGTATTTCCATATGATTTTTCTTATACAGAAGCGATTGGTGCTCATGTTGTCCATGTATATCAATTAGCAGCTCAGAAAGTGCTTTGACTTGTTTCGCAGTTGCTGTTTCTCCACATATCTTAAACATATTGCGATTTTGCTGGATTTTGCGCTGAATAATGATTACCCCATCTTCTTCAATAGGAATTTCAAGTGCTTTTATATCCTGTATCATTATCTCATCAGATACTTGGAATACTAATTCTACAAGCGCATATTCTGCCCCTGTTCTTATCATGTCTTTATCAGCCCTTGCACCCAGTGCAAGATTGATAGATCCTATAATGATAGATTTACCAGCACCCGTTTCACCACTGAGAATATTCAATCCTTCTCCAAAATTTACTTCCGTTTCTGAAATGAGCGCTAAATTTTTCACATGTAAACTTATTAACATATTACTCCTACCTTAGCTATTATCTATAAATGAGCACATTTTAGTAATTTTTAGGGCATAATATACAATACCCTGTTTTTATACCCTTAAAATTACTTCGTTTTCTTTCTTAGTTCATCAAGTTTTTTCATTACTGCCTCTGTGTCTTCTACTGATTTTACAGCTGCAAAAATCGTATCGTCCCCTGCAATACAGCCTACTATTTCTTGAAAATTCATTGCGTCAACTGCTGCCGCTACTGCCATCGCCATTCCCTGAACAGTTTTTATCACAAGGATATTTTGTGCCATTGCCATAGATACTAAACCATCTTGGAGCACACGAATATACTTATCGCCAAGATTTGTATTATTTTTCTGCAATATGATATATTTCTGTCTACCGTTCCCTGTTGAGATTTTTGTCAGTTTCAATTCTCTAATGTCTCTTGAAACCGTTGCCTGCGTTACATCAAAGCCTTCATTGCGAAGGTATACTGCCAGCTCTTCCTGCGTTTCAATATCATATTTACTAATCAGCTCCACGATTGCCTTGTGCCTGTTCCTTTTCATCTACTGCCACGCCTTTCACGGATTCTATCGCTTCGTTTTATCAAAATATTCGCATTTTTTTATGTAAGGTATCCAGAAAACTCACTTCGCTTAATTTAATGATTTTTGTAACTTTGTCAGAACGTATGATTCTGATTTTATCACCTTCGCTTAAATTAACAGGATGCCTCCCGTCAAAACTTGCATCAACCTCCTGCTTTTCGCCTGGCTTGTACTCGCCAATTTCTATATCAATTACGTCCTCCTCAGACAATATAATTGTCCGGTTATTGACAAGAGTATGTGAACAAACAGGAGTCATCATAATCAGTCTTGCCCGTGGCTCTACGATAGGTCCTCCTGCAGATAAATTGTAAGCTGTCGAACCAGTAGGCGTAGAAATAATGATGCCGTCTGCACTGTATGTACTCAACAGCCGACCATTCACATAAATATTAAAATTGATTACATGGAGTGCGCCTTTTCTGTTGATTACAATATCATTCAATGCTGTCTGTGGGTTGGTACTTTCTCCTGAAATGACAGGTATTCCACTTAACATCATGCGAGGCTCAATTTCATACTGACCTGCCATAAGACTATCGAGTGCGGCTGCAATATCCTCTTGCTCAACTTCTGCTAAATATCCTAGCGTTCCAAGATTGACACCAATCATTGGAATATGATAGGATACATATTCTCTTGCCGCTCGCAACATTGTGCCATCGCCGCCTAACACAATCATGCCTTCGACTTTATCATCCACATGGTCACTGCATACACATCCTTTTAATTGCAGATAATCACGTATGTAATGCGTGGTTTCTCCGTTCTTATCCTTTAATTGATTCGTAAAAATATAAAAATTTCTCATCTATGTTCCTATATCCGTTATTTTTTACTTATTTTTTAAGTCACTTATGATAGTAAGATTTCTTATATTTATTTCATACAATAGATCCACTACTTGAAAAAATAGAAGACTCCTTGCCATTTAGGCTTATTTTTATTATAACACAGTTAAATGAAAAATGCACTAATTATCCAATGTTTCATGTGCATTTCTGACAGTTTGCCAAATTAGGTTTGCATATTTTTCCTCTATAATTTTTGTACAATCAATATTTTCCTCTGCTGACTCCGGCTTACAAATATGCATCAGATATTCAATATTTCCCTCTGGTCCTTTAATTGGTGAAAAATCTAAATGAAACAACAAAAAGCCTTTTTCAAGAGTAAAGGTAGTTACTTGTTCGATGACTTCTTTATGTACTGCAGGATCTCTGACTACACCGTTTTTTCCGACTTTTTCTCTGCCTGCTTCAAATTGGGGTTTTATTAAACATACCATTTGTGCTCCGGGCTTCAATAAAGTATATGCTGGTCCAAGAATCTTGTCTAGTGATATAAATGATACATCCACAGAGGCAAAGTCAATTTGATCTGCTATATCGTCGCGCACAGTATACCTAAAGTTCGTGCCTTCCATACAAACTACCCGCGCATCATTCCTTAGCTTCCATGCAAGCTGGTTGTGTCCTGAATCAATTGCATAGACTTTTTCTGCACCATTTTGCAGCATACAGTCTGTGAATCCTCCTGTGGATGCACCGATATCCATGCAGATTTTTCCCGCAAGCTCTATCTGAAACACCTTTAGTGCTTTTTCTAGCTTCAATCCTCCACGGCTTACATATTTTAATGTATTACCTCGGACTTCAAGACTTTTTATCTTTTCCTCACTGAACATTGTGCCTGCTTTGTCTTCTTTTTGACCATTTACATACACTGTTCCTGCCATAATCACAGCTTTTGCTTTCTCGCGCGACTGAGCAAGTCCTCTTTTTACAAGTAGCACATCCAGACGTTCTTTCATACTTATACCCCTTGCATGCCTGCAGCGTGCAAATACACGTTACCTACCAATCAATAACTCTTAACAATAGAATCCTTTCTTGGATTCTATTGTAGTTTTCAAACTTTATTTCTCCATCCGAATCCAAAAAATAAAAGCCACACCAAAATAGTCGTGGACTTTTATCGTATCACTTTAGAACAAATAAATCAAGTGTTAATCAAAACTGTTACACCATCTTTTAAACAAATACAACGCTCAATCCCCTCTCCCCCTTTATACTCTGCCTGCTCTTTTAAATAAATACTTAAATTCTTTTAACAGCTTACGATTCCATTTTTTCTGAACAGGTATCACATAAATCTTCCAATATCTTTTTAAACCATTTTTCTCATTCGCAAGAACGATATTGGGCAAAGCATGTAACATATCTGCTAAATCATACGCTAAATCGTAATGTTGTATTTCCAAATTATCCTTCATCAACTCCACAGCATGAACAATAAATTGTTCTAGTTCTTCATTGCATATTACTTCCTGTTTTACCTCTGTTTTTGTGCGAAACCTCCCTTTCCATTCAGGCATTATTTGAACCAGCATATCGCACAGTTGCTCATTCTCTATATGATTCTTAATTCCGTTTATAATAACCTCCATGATTCTGCCCAAATCTGCTACTTGGCAATTCTTATTATTTTTTATCTCAAAACGGATAAAAACAAATACGCTTTCCAAGTTTTCCCACACTAACTCCCATCTGCCCGCTTTTGCGGGCATACAAATCAGGAGGTGTGAAATGCTCTTTTTCACACTAATTTCTTCCATAAAAATCCCTTTATACCGCTTTTAGCGGCTCAAATAGGTATGAAAAACCTAATAACCTTCAATCAAAACAAATATTCTGCTAAGTTTTTTACTTCTTATATATCTCTAAGATTGTCCTCTATATATTTCATATAATCTTTTCGCCTCACTTCCTCTTTATGATTCTTGTACCAGTCAAATGCCTCACAAAGCCCATCTTTTAAGCTAATCACCTCGGGCAGCAACTCTGCCTGCCTTGAAACATCAAGCTGATATTCATAATCCGAAAAGCAAAAGTAATTACGCTGCCCTATCTGTTTTGGAACATGCACCACTTCTAATGACACGCCCACAATATCATAACAGATTTGAACCCACTCATACACCGACACCATCTGCGGATTTCCGACATTTAAAATGTGTTCTAACGGCTTCTTTTCCAATACACCCTCTATTACTCTGCACAAATCCCGCACATGGAAAAATTGTAACTTCAAATTTCCCTCCTGCGGTAAATAAAATTTTCGTGCTTGCATTGCACAATCAAATACAAATGCCTCTCGGTACACATTGTTATATATACCATACAAATAAGGAGGGCGCACTATATATGATGATTCTACATGTTCTCTCAAATACGTTTCTGCCTCTATTTTACCCGTTCCATATTTACCCCAATAAATATTTTCTCCTACCTGCTGCTTCTCATAAAATGGCTGTTTCAAATACTCTGGATAAACTGCACTAGAGCTGATAAGTATGTACTCCTTAAAATCCCCTAGTCCCTCTAACAAATCTTTTACATCTGTCGCATTGTAAGCAGTCACATCAATCACTACATCAAACACATACTGTTTTAAAACATTCCCTAAGTTGTGCCTGTCTGCTTGAATCAGGTTCACTCCTGCAACTTGTTCATGCTGATTGCGATTCAGTACATAAACCTCCTCGCCTCTACCAACAAAAAATTCCGCTATATATTTACTTACAAAAACTGTACCACCCGTAACCAAAATCCGGTGCAATGCTGCTTCCTCCTTCTTTCCACTTTATTTCTAAATTTTTCTTAGAAACCGTATTACAACATATTTGTGTTGGTCTGGCTGCTCCCAAAATCCATCATCAAATTCTGAATCATAAATAGCAATATCAGACATGCCACCATATCCATAAACAGAAATATATTTCAATAGAAATGCTGGATTATTGTTTTGAATGTATTCTTCTGTAGCCTCATATCCCAAATCACACTTAATTACTTTCTCACCATTCACATGCCACCAATATACATCCGAAATCTGGGTTTTCGTTCTATATATCGTTTCACATCCTTTGGGCAGTTTTAGACATGCAATATTTAAAATAATCTGTATTCTCCATCCAAATAATACAAATAACAGGATTGCCAGTGCAGCCAACCTACAGATATACTTCTTTCTCATTCTCTATCTTCCTCTATCTTCATTCGTCATCTTCTTCGCCATAAAAAACATACAACTCCTCACAATCTCCTTTGGCATAATAAAGATACAATCTTTTCTTCTCATTATCCAGACAAGACGCAAAGCAATACGAGCTTTCATTTAGATATTGGGATTGGCTTTGAAGCTTTGTAACATCAATTCCATTTTCAGAAAGAACCTGTGTAACTTTCTGCTTTGATTCATACATTTCATCATATCTCTCAGCATAAAGCAACATCTGAAACAAGAACTCCTCAATTGTATTTGTATATTTTTTAAAGGATATATCGTCATCATCAATGCTAATATATATCGGCGGATTTGGCTTCTTTGCCTGAAGGTCGCTCATAAGAAATCCTGCATTCCAGACACCCTGATTTTCATGCCAAATATACACATAATTCTCTGTGATTGTATTCCACTTTTCAACAGGGAGATTCCATAACGTAAAATATGGGTTATCTGCATACTTGTCTTGTTCTTTATTCTGCTCGGCTTTCTCGAAATCTTCTTTTAGTACATTCTCTAAACAATCCTCAATCATCTGATATGATGTCCATATTTCATCTGGTGCATTAACTTCGTTACATATATAGTTAATATCATCATTACCATACATCATCAAAAAACGCTGATATAGTTCTGGCAACGCGACACCAATATGCTGCTGTGCTGCATTGATTTCCTGCTCTGAAAATCCTTCATGCTCCTCGCTGAAAAAATCCATCAATTCATCTATGCTCACTCCATACTTCAATTCCATAAACTTTTCTCATCCTTTCTTTCACTCATTACTGTTCACATGTTCCATTAGCCAGCAAGCCACACCATCTTCCTCATTACTGCCTATTACCCCTGTAGCGATTGCCTTTAATTCTGGCACAGCATTTTCAACCGCATAACACGCATCTGATATTTCAAACATAGGAATATCATTGATGGCATCGCCAAAAGAAACAATCCTGTTGCAATTCCATAGCTTTTTCAATTTCTTTATTGCATGAGCCTTTGTTGCTTTTGCTGGCATTATCTCACAAAAATACTCTGGACGGTACAATTCCTGCTGAATTGTACAGCGAAACCTTTCATCTTTTGAAAAAATATCATAGATAGGCAGCAATTCCTCCTTTTCTCCAATACAAGTAAAATAAAACAGTTCTCCTTGATACAAGGTTTCTTTGTCTGATACGGGATTCAGGCGCTTATCCCCCTTACGCAGGCTTAGATACCTCTTGATCCCCTCATTTTCCCTATCTGTAATCCATGAAACCTTTTCCACATTATGTATATATGCATAGACAAGTGGACTGATATCATATTGATTAAGAACTGAAATAACCATTTCCATTTCTGCACGAGAAAAGCCTTCCTGTGATAAAATCTCACCTGTAGCAGGATGTACAATCAAACACCCATTGTAGGCGATAACGGGAATATCTGTTGTAAGCCCTTGTGTTACTACTTTGGCGGATACCAATGACCTTGCAGTGGCATAAGTAAACAACATTCCTCTTTTCACCAATTCGTTAATAATCTCCACACTTTTTGTGTTAATTCTGTCTTTTGTATTTAATAGAGTTCCATCTAAATCTGTAACATACAACACTTTCTCCAAAGAACACCACCTCCCATCTGCTAAACGATGCTTTGCAAATATTCTTTTACCGCTTCCAAATCCTCAAATTTTGCCAGCAAGATTTTTTCTGTTTCCTCGTCAGGCTGCCACAAATCTGGTATCATAATCGGCGCACATCCAGCTCTATATGCTGAAAACAGCCCATTTCTCGAATCCTCCAATGCATAGCACGACTGAGGATTCACATTTAAAAGCGTACAAGCCTTTAAATATATTTCCGGATCGGGTTTAGAATTCTGAATCATATCACCACATACAATTATCTCAAAATAATTATAAATTCCAGCATCTTTTAAATGACTTTCCACCTCCCACTTTGGCGAGGATGATGCAACAGCCATCCTATATCCAGCGTTTTTTAGGTAATCCAATAATACATACAACCCTTTTTTCACTGGAACTTTGTTTTGATCATAATAATTTTTCAAAAACTCCTTTGTATACTTTTTTAGTTCGTCCTGATTATAAGTTTCACCAAACTCATTTTTCCAAAGCTGATAAGATGCTGTTATATTCATGCCCAATGTCTTATAAACCATATATCCTGCTTTGCCAATCCCAATTTTTTCACCTGCATAATCCCATGCCTCAATGAAAACTCTTTCTGTATCAAACATTAAACCATCCATGTCAAAAATAACCACATCTTTTTTCTTACAATCCAATTTAAAATCCCCCTTTTCTGATGTACATGACACTATAAACAATCAATCAGTACAGCCTGCTGGATTTCCAATAAAGACTTTTTGAATTGATACCCAACAAAATAATCTGATTCTATCACATCACTAGAAACTTCCTCTCCACGATAAAATGGCGGGCATGGATTTAATACTGCTCCTTTATTTGCAAGTTTCATCACTTCCAAAGTAATTTGACAGCGCTTAAAATCATCCAACACATTCGCAGGCAGGGAATCCGTACAAATAATATCCTTTCCTATCACTGCTTCCCGAATGTCATAATAAACTGGAATATCCGGCATCTCATACCCATACCCACAACACTGAGATAGCGAAAAGTTCATAACCTTAGATGCCTCTTTCCACGCCAAACCAATATTTCCACTTCTGCCACAAAACAGATACTTATCCTCCACAAAATTCTTTCTTATTTTTGAAAGCGCATACAAATCTGAAAGTACCTCACACGGATGGTTACAATCTGTCATGGCATTGATGACAGGCACATTCAGATAATTTGCCATCCGTTCTAATACCTGAATATCACGATGCCTTACAATCACCGCGTCAGCCCAATTATTCAGATACCCACACACATCTAACAAATCCTCTTTTTTATCAAGTGCTTCATTTGAAAATAAAATAGGCTGTCCTCCCAACAAATAAATCCCTTTCTCAAAAGTAACTCTTGTCCGGATACTCGTATTAGGAAAAAATAAAACAATACTTTTTCCCTTTAAAATATCACGATAGTTACCCCTCTGAATTTCATCGGCAATCTCAAAAATATGATATATCTCATTTGTACAATAATCTGTCAACCTTATAAAATTCTTCATCTGCTATTCCTCAATCATTTTATAATTATAAGCAATATAATGAATAAGGCGCATATTTTTCACTGCTTGTATATTCCGCTTGGCATAACCCTTCTTCACTTTTCATTGCTGATTTTATGAGTGCTTTCGTAAGGTTTGGAACATCCTCCCGTTTTAGTGCCTCCTGAATTTCCATCCAGACCACTTCACTGTTCTCATCATGGTCAGACTGCTCTTTTCCAGAAATATATTTTGCGTGAAATGCTATGTACCAATCGTGCATATTAAACCGCACGCCTATCAAATCTATCGGCTCAACTGTAATATTTGTTTCCTCTTTAAATTCGCGCACCAACGCCGCTTGTGGCGTTTCGCCTTGATTGACATACCCGCCCGGAATAATAAGTTTTCCCATTCCAGAACCATATGTATGCCTTGCCAAAAGCACTTTTCCCTCCTTGAATACTACTCCTGTGACACTCTGCCCCCAGTTTGTCTGATTTTCCTCCATCATTTATTGATATTCCTCCCGTTCTTAATTCTAACTGTTTTGGTTATATCCCAAATTTCTTTTATCATTTTATGGATATTCCTTAAATTTTTTTGGTAAAACAAATTACCCGATTCGCTTCTGTAAATCCTGTCGCTAAATGAAACGCAAGACTTGTATCATTATCCAGCTCACAATCACTTGCAAACTCTGTACAGCCTTGTTGCACTGCCCACTCTTCGCACTTAGTCAACAATTTTCCAGCAAACCCTTTCTTTCTATATCCCTCGGAAACAAATATCCCCTCTAAATACCCAACAGGGCTAGAACTTGTCCCTTCCACATAATCATTCCTTAACTGGCATTGTGCAAAACCAACTGCCTTATTATCAACATATACAATATAAACTGCCGCTTGCTCGTTACACAATAAATTACAAAAACTATCTTGTAATTCCTCAATCGGATATTCCCACATTTGTACTGCAAGCTGTGCTAATATTGCAGCGTCTTTTGATTCGGCTTTCTGTATCATGATATTTTCCATTTTCTTGTATACTCCATTCTTATATGCCTGCTACTTTTATAAGCTCATATATCAAATCTATAAATGCATTTATGTGTTTCCCCGTCCTGCCTCATGTCATTGTCTGCTGGAAGCTCCACAATTTCTATAAGCTTTCCTCCCGCATATTCACAAGTTTTCCTTGAAGCATCATTATCTGGATTGCAAGTGATAATCAAATAGTCCATATGATATTTTTTTGCCAGCTCAAAAAGCAAGTAACATGCTTTCCCTGCATAATGGTTTCCACGATATTCAGGCAAAATGTTATATCCAATATTTCCGCCATAATATACTTTCTCGTTATATCCTATACGCAGGTCGCATTTTCCCATTATAGTACCACTTAGGCTGCAAATGTGAAAATGGTATGCAGTCAGCCAATCTTTTGAAGCGTCTGCTGGTGTAATTTTTTCAAGTACTAACTGAATTTCATCATTTCTCAGAACTGTTGTATCATAAAAATCCTTCTTGTTTTCTCTCTGCAATACTTCTTTCATGACTATAACCTCCATCTGCCCGCAACAGCGGGCATTCAAATCAGGAGGTGTGAAATCCTATTTCACGCTAACCGTTCTACTGTCGTTGCAAATGCAGTAAACCGTGGGGCATTTTCTTGAGTAAACCCAAATTCTTCTGCAACAGTCCCAAAACTCTCACGAATTACCTTAACGCACTCCTCAATATCCCTTTCTTCTATCTTCCGAATCATTGCTTCTACCATTCCTTTCTATACTGAAAACCGCCAAAATTTACATTGATATATCTCGTAAAGTATTCAAGTGGCGTTTTCCAGTCGGAGTATACTGTAAATTTAATCGTTGTGCAGTATAAATTAACCAATCTTTTCAAAATGCTGATAGTCCTTTACACTGTTCCACGAGCCGCCCCAAGTAAAACCATGCTCTATAAAAAGTTTATAGCACAAATCTTCTCTGTCAATCTTATATAAAAATTCTGCACTGCGGTCAGCATAATCCACCCCATTATCAGGAGATACCAAGAGTTTTCCATTTTTTGTTCTCACATATGGGTTATACAGTGGATTTATGTCTATCGCTAACCCATAAGAATGGTTGGACAAATTAGTTTTTCCTGACACTGTGCGATAATTAAAACAAGAAGTGTTGTTATCCTGCATAGATGCCTCATCATCACCGCCATATGCGTCGATAAGGCAGATTTTTTCTATAGGATATTGATTCTCGTATAACTCTGTGAAAATCTCCACCAAATCTTGTGCAATTGCTCGATTGCAGATAAGTTCCCCCTGCTGCACCTGACCATCAAAATCATAGTGCAACACATGAACATAAGCTAAATCCTCATATGTAATCTGCAATGATGTGTTGGTATCTGGATAGGAAATCCCTGTAATACGATTTTTGATTTCATCTGTAAGCTCAGTATAGAAAAAACTTTCAACAACTATTTTAGATGTATCTTCTTCTAATTGACTTGGACTCTCTAGTTCACTTTTTGATAATGCTTCATTTCCCGTTTCTAATTCTTGCACTTGTTCTGTCTGCATCCATTCTGCACGACTTTTATCTGTATCTTCGTCGCTTTCTAGTTCTTGCATTTGTCTTGTCTGCAACTCATCAGAGCTAGTTTCCTCTGCGCCGGATTGGACTTGCTGATTAAAAAAACTTACAACCAATACTATTAAAATAGTGCATGAAACGATTAAAATACTACCTATATAACAATATTTCTTTTTCATATTCCTTGATTTTTATTAAAACTCATACTATAATTACTTTCAAACTTATATCTTATAAATTCAATCAATCGCATGGTGGAAATTACTATACACTTTCACAGAAAGGCGGATATACAATTATGAAAAAAAGATTAAAACAGATTATCGCTATCCTTACTCTTATTGCAATTGCGATTTTTATAGTCGCATTTATCATATCAGCCTTTACTGCCGATTCCGGCGAAGCTGGAAACCGCTTTATGGCACTATTATTCTGTGTCATTGCAATTCCATTGCTGGCATGGATTTTGTTGTTTTGCATTGAGCATATCCCAAATACGCATACTACGATAGAATCTTTCTCTGACCAAGAAGAATCCTCCGACGAAAAAATCATTGCCAAAAAAACTGTTGAAAAAAAAGATAATTCCAGCTTGTAAGCCTATTTTTGTGCTTTAACAGCCACCTGCCATTTATCCTCATATACAATTTCTCCAACATAATTTGTGTATGCCAAATCATATGGATTCCGGTACTTATCAAGCAGGTTCATTGCTGGCTCAATCTGTCTTAACAATTCATCCATAAAGCGGCTAAACTGTAACCTTATGAGAACTATTCTACCATATAATACTTGCAACAACAACAAATTTCTCTCAAACCACAAAAGAACTGTGACAAAAACTACCTCATAAATCCTTTCCCTTCAATCCTCTCTGTGCAGGACCATCAAGCAGATTTCCTTCCTTCGTAAACCGCGAGCCGTGGCAAGGACAATCCCAACTTTGCTCTGCCTCGTTCCATACCAGCTTACAGCCCATATGTGGACACCGCTTTTCTGCCTCTGCAAACACTCCTTTTGTCAAACCCACAACACTCTCACTGACATCAACACACAGACTTTTTACACCTGCCCGAATCAAAAGACGCTGCGGTGTAAATACACATTCATAAGGATTCTGCTCATTACAGATTTTATTACTGATAATAGAAGCCGCAATCATAGCCGAAGTCATTCCCCATTTCTGGAAACCTGTCGCAACATACCAGTATGGTCGAAACATGGAATAACTTCCAATAAAAGGAATCTTGTCATGCGACATGCAGTCTTGTGCCGACCAGTGCATTACTTCCCTGCTGTGTGGATAATAATGTCTCGATACTTGCTGCAAATAGGTATAGCCTTTTGGCTTCTTATCGTTATTTTTGGAGATATCTTTTCCAGTTCTATGAGAACCGCCGCCCAAAAGAAGCATATTTTCTGCACTCCGAAAGGACAATCCATCTTTATCCATACTAAAGTACTGACCAGAAAGCCGCACAGGAATACCTTCCCCTTCTAATGCCAACACATAACTTCTTTCCTGATGCTGTCTTAAAAAGTAGAAACCAGGAACATTAAGAAATGGATAATGTGTTGTAAAAATAATATTTTCTGCTACAATTATATTCTTCTCTAAAGAATTTTTTGGTATCTCTCTATTTTCATATACAATTTCATGTTGTTTTACGGACAAAGCACTCGTATGTTCATATATTGTGAGTTTCTTAGCCAATGACTGTATAAACTCTAGTGGGTGAAATTGTGCCTGTTCCCGATAGCACACCGCTCCTGCCACTGGGAATGGAAGTTCCACAATCTCCTCCCCGTTTACAAAATTTGCGTGAATCCCAAGCTTTTTTGCTGTGTTCGCCTCATCCTCAAGTTTTTTAAGTTTTGCCTTATTTGTTGTATATAAATAGGAAGGAAGCCGCTCAAAATGACATGCTATCCCTTCCTCCCAAATGATTTCTTCATAGGATTGTATCGCCGCCTCATTTGCCCTAGCATATCCGCGTGCTCTGCCATTTCCTACTTTGTGCACCATGTCATGATAAAAGAAACCATGCTGACTTGTAATTTTTGCCGTGGTGTTTTGTGTTTGTCCACTAGCAATTTCAGATGCTTCTAAGACAATAACCTGCTTTCCTTTTTTCTGTAAAAAATATGCAGTAAGTATCCCTGCCATTCCTGCTCCAATGACAACATTCTCTACATGTACATTTCCTTGCAAGGAAGCTCGCTTTGCTATTTGTATGTTCTGTTTCCATAATGATGGCATATCTATATCCTCCTGCTCTAGCTAATTGTACTCTTTTTTGATTAGTCTTTGCAGATTTCATATTTTTACACTGGATTTTATCCTGTTTGACACACAACAGAACCCTATAAAATAGGAGGTTTAAACGATATGCTATGTGATTTGCCAAATTTTTGTATTGGTTAAAATTTTATATGACACGAAAACTTTTGTTTGGCATAAAAACTTTTATTGGCATAAAAACTTTTATTGGCATAAAAACTTTTATTGGCATAAAAACTTTTATTGGCATAAAAGTGAAAATTGTAGTATTGTATTCCTATGGAACTGTTTAGAAATAAATCATCACTTCCATTTGCTGAAGGCTTTGATTTAAGGCATTCTGCAAATGAACCTCTAAAGATTTATTTCATGCCAGTTCCTATACAGATAGACAAACAATCTATATCACAGGAGTTATTCACATGAAGCAAAACATATTACTAATAGGAATCAACGCAAAATTCATTCATTCCAACCTTGCCATTTACAGCCTGAAAGCATATGCTGACAACTATTATACACAACGGCCTTGCGGATGCAATTTAACTATCGCCGAATACACTATCAACCAGACAGAGGATTCTATCCTTGCAGATTTATACATACAAAAGCCCGATGTAGCAGCATTTTCCTGCTATATCTGGAATTGGGGCATGATAAAAAATCTGCTGTGTGAACTCCCCAAAATACTTCCTGAAACAAAACTCTGGCTTGGCGGACCAGAAGTATCTTTTGACGCAGATAAAATTATAACTACATTTCCACAGCTCACTGGAATTATGACAGGAGAAGGCGAGGAAACTTTCCTAGAAATTTTGAAACATTATTGGGAAAACATACCACAACTAAGCGCCATAAAAGGAATTGTAACCAAAGAAGGTTTTACTGGCACACGCAACCTTGTAGACATCAATAACTTGCCTTTTCTATACGATTCACAAAATGACACGCTTGTCAGATTTCAAAATAGAATCCTCTATTATGAATCCCAGCGCGGATGTCCTTTCTGTTGTGCTTACTGTCTTTCCTCCATTGACAAAAAAGTGCGCTTACGAGATATTGATACTGTAAAAACAGAACTAAAATTCTTTCTTGACAAAAAAGTACAACAAGTAAAATTCATAGACCGCACCTTTAACTGTAACAAAAAGCACTCTATTTCCATATGGAACTTCCTAAAAGAAAATGACAATAGTGTCACAAATTTTCACTTTGAAATTGCCGCAGATTTGCTTGATGACGAACAAATAGAAATAATGCAAGATATGCGTCCCGGCTTAATACAACTTGAAATTGGAGTACAGTCAACAAATGAAACTACGCTCCATGCAATAAACCGCCAGACAGATATTGTGCGGCTTCGGAACAATGTGGCAAAAATACGCAGTTTTCAAAATATCCATATGCATCTTGACCTGATTGCGGGGCTGCCTTTTGAAGATTATAGCAGCTTTGCTGTTTCCTTTAATGATGTATATGCCATGCAGCCAAACCAGTTACAGCTTGGATTCTTAAAAGTCCTAAAAGGCTCTCCCATAGAACAGCAGGCTTTAGAATATGGTATTGTATATAACACAAAACCTCCATATGAAGTACTTTACACAAAATGGCTTAGCTATGCAGACATGCTCAAATTAAAGAAAATAGAAGAAATGACAGAATTGTACTATAACAGCAATCAATTCTGTCACACTTTACCTGTACTGGCTCATGAATTTATCTCACCTTTCCAGATGTATGAAGCACTTGCTGGATTTTATCAGGAAAAAGGCTATTTCACAAATGCGCCTTCTAGAACCTACCGATATCAGGCTCTTTTAGAATTTGCCTGCCTAGTTGCCTCTGACAAACAACAGCTTTTTATAGAGCTTCTTCTTTTTGATATGTATGTAAGAGAAAACCTAAAAAGCCGTCCAGCATTTGCCCCTGAAAACACGATTGATAAGGACATGCTCCGCCGTTTCTTTGAAACAGAAAGCAAGGAACACACATATCTGAAAAATTATGATAAATACAAGTCCATACAACTTCTAAGAATGACACATGTAGAACAATTTACATATCCTGTATGGCTTGAAAATCCTTTAGAATGTGCAAAACTGCTTAATGAACCTGCTTATATCCTCTTTGACTACGAAAACCGCAGCACCCTGACACATAATGCTTCTTTCTACCAAATTATATTATAATACTCTCCAAAATATAACAAGTATAACAGTTCAAATACATGAACCGTTATACTTGTTATACGGAAATATCTATGCTTCCGCCCTCTGCCACAACAAGCTGCTCCGCCGTAGCTTCAATAGGCATATCAACTGAAACAGATTGAACAGGCATATCTACTCCCGATATCTGCAAAGAAACACCACTACTTGAACCTTCCTGTTTTTCCCTCTCTAACCTGAACATCAAGGCTTTTAGATATTTCATGTCAGCTTCCATAACCTCACGCATTTCATCTGCCCTATGCTTTTTCTTCAAACGTTCTAAATCCTCTGGACTCATATCTACCTGAACCGTTCCAAGCAGCTCATCCGTTACGTCATCAAGACCCATTATATCCTCCATGGATTCTTCCATAACCTCACGCATCAGCTCCTCATACTCTTCCTGAAGTTCCCTTAACTCCTGCTCATGCCGTTGGATTTCCCTTTCTTTCTTTGTGTATTCCTCTTCTGCATCTTCTACATTTTCTGTATCTTCTAGCTCTTTCTCCATCTCAATAAAACAACTTCCCTGTTTTTCTGCACGCTCTTCCTCCCTTAAATGATTTGTCCGCTTTTTTGCTATCCGCACCATTTTCCCCGCATGGATAATTGCATGGTACAATTCTGTTTCATCGTATTTTCCAGTCCCATGTAATCTATGAAGTACTGCGAGTTTCGCACGCGCTCTTACTGTCACTGTCCTTGCTATACTAGAAGTCTGTGCCGTTAATATCTGTGTAGAAATTTCCTTAAAATTATATTGTAAACGTTTTAACTTTTTGGCACTCGTCTTCGATTTTTGAACCGTTCTCACCGCACTGCTCTTTCTATTTTTTGCAGTAGTCACATTGACATATGGATTTCCCATGCCAACCATCATTCCAATCATTCCCATATAATAACCTCCATGTTTTTAATAAAAGGAAACTTAGGCTTTTCTATGCAGCATGCCTGCGATTTTCTTCTTTGGAACTGTTTAGAAATAAATCATCATTTCCATTTGCTGAAGGCTTTAATTTAAGGCATTCTGCAAATGGATCTCTAAAGATTTATTTTGTGACAGTTCCTTTGCATCTGAGCATTTATTTACACTTGTTATATATATATCGGCAGATTTTTATGTAAACTTTACTGAAATTATTGATTTTGTACTCCATTTTTTAATTTTTATACCAAACAAAAACTAAAATTTGTATATACATATGTTTTTACACTTGTGTTTTGTATTATAATGAATTATAATAAAGTGAACTTATGGTTCGTAGGCTTGTTTACAAGGTATACTGCAATTTTTATATTGCTGCGGCATATGACAAACTGTAGCAATATCAAATATAAACCAGCACAGAAAAGAGGAAAAAATATGTCACTATTTAATAAATTATTTGGGTGGTTACTTGGAAAAAAGAATCAAAGCATTGAGGACTTGTTAGCCGAGCTTGCCAAAGCACAAGAAAATGCAAACTACGTGCAGATTGCAAAACTCTATTATGATATTGGTGAAAAATACTTAAAAGAAGGTGCTGAAGAAAAGGCATTTGTGTATATCAACCGTTTTGACAACCTTACAGGAAGCGACGATGCATTGTGCAAAAAATTTGAGAAAAAAGAAGAGCAGGCTTCTGACTGGATTGGAATGTTGGAAGAAAAGCCATTTTATGCCAAACGCATGCAAGATAAAATAGAAGAATTGAGTGAAAATCTGAATTTGCACCAAAAAATGCAATGGAATTTATTGACGCTTGCGCGATTTTGCTCGCTGTTCCAAAAATTTTCCAATTTTCCAGGTTTTGAGGTGCTGCGCCAGTATGAAAATATCATTGATATTCTGACAGAGAGTATGTTCTTCGATTTGAGAAATGATGAAACCCAAAACATCTCAGACTGGTTAGTACGCTTTTACGATTTCTCTGATTCCAAGGCTGCTGCTGATGCAAGAAATCAAATCCCTGTATCCGGAAGAGCACCTTTCCAAGCTTGCGACTTGTCCGGTGACCTTCTTCTAGTTGATATGTTTGGAACTTTAGATGACCTTCTTAACAGAGCAGAAAACAACAAACCTGATGACTTTGATATGGCAATCGTAACATCAGGGTTATTGACAAGTTATTATGTGCGGACTAGCGCTGGAAGCGTGCAGGATGTTCCAGAAGTAAAGGCAGAACAAGCGCGAATCGAAGCCGACTATGAATTTATCTGTATGAATCCAAGCCGCGAACAATTTATGGTACGCATATCAGAGCACAAAAAAGTAACATTAGTGTAAAACATTAAGAAACTCTAAGTCAGCAAAAGACGCTGCCTAAGAGTTTCTTAATGTTTCGAAAAACGCAAGGACAGCGTTTTTCTTTTATCTATATATTATATATTTAAAAATCGGATTTCCCATCCCCGAGAACTTTTCTTCATATTCTGTCATAACATTGTCACATAGCATCTGCTTTTCGTGATGCAAGTCCCGTGTCATAGCCTCAAGTTTCCACCCTGCAGGTTCAAGCTCATTCAATGCAAAGTCAAACAAGTCTACGTTATCTGTCTTAAACTCAATCCGCCCATCTTTTGCTAGAATCACATCATACTTAGCAAGAAACTGTCTTGAAGGCAAACGCCTTTTTGCATGTCTGTCCTTTGGCCACGGATCTGAAAAATTTAAATAAATCTTTTCTGCTTCTCCTTTGTCAAACACCTCGCAGAGTTCCTCCGCTTCCATACGGATAAATCTAAGATTCGCAAGCTCATTCTCCTCCATTTTCTGTATCGCACGCAGAAGCACTGTGGAATACTTCTCTATCCCTATAAAATTGATATTAGGATTTGCAGCCGCCATCTCCATAATAAAACGTCCCTTTCCCATACCAATCTCAATATGTATAGGATGCTCATTCCCAAATACAGCCTTCCAATTTCCCTTCTGTCCTGTAGGATCATGCACCACAAAATGACTTCCTGCAATCACCTCTCTCGATCCTGTTACATTCCTCAATCTCACTTTTTATACCTCTCTATCTCCATCATTTAACAGCCTCTCTTTTTTCATGTTATCTATCTTGTACAATCGCAGTTAGTTTGTTGTAAACACACCAATATTATCAGCAAGTCCTTTTGAAGTCTGCAAAATACTATCTACTTCACGGCTACACCCCGACACAATCTGACGAAGTTCCTGCATAGATGCCGAAGTTTCTTGCGTAGCTGCTGCATTCTCCTCCGCTATGGACGCAAGACTTTGTACTGATGAAAGCACTGTCATTTTCAACGTGTCGAGTTTCTCTACCTCACCCTTGATAATATTTACAGCCGCATCCACTGCACCGATTTCGCTGTCAAGATCATCAAATACTTTTTTGGTCTTATTCAGCTCCTCATTCTGCCGATCCATTACCCTCGTGACATTATTCATTGTATCGACTGTAGTATTAGAATTTTTGATTAACATGTTTATGATGCCTGTAATACGGCTTGCTGACTCCGCTGACTGCTCGGCAAGCTTCCTGATCTCATCAGCTACCACCGCAAAGCCTTTTCCATGCTCACCTGCGCGTGCTGCTTCTATACTGGCATTGAGTGAAAGTAGATTCGTCTGGGACGCAATATCTGTGATTACATCTGCCGCTGTCTGAATCTCCTGCGCAGACTGGTTTGTGATATTGGTTTGGTCATATACCACCTTAAAGGCACTTTGCGCTTCACGCCCTATTTGGATAAGCCCTTCAATTGTATTGTCTACATCCTTATTATATTCGCCCATCTTCTCCGTATTGCCTACAAGCTGCTCTACATTCTGCGCTGTTGCATCAATCGCATTTCCCATATCCTGCACTTGATTCCCCACAACAGACGTATCTTGTGCCTGATGTGTTGAACCTAGTGCCATCTCCTCAACTGCACGGTCTACATTCTTTATATTTCCTGTCATTCTATTAAATGAACCTGAAAAACCTGCTGAAACTCTATCTAATGATGCAGATGCTGTTTTGATATCTGCCACAATAATAGAAAGGTTATGCACCAGTTTATCTGCGCTGACAGCAATATCTCCAATCTCGTCAGCACGGTGCAGCATCTTGTCCGCAATTTTTATATTGAGTGCCCCGTCAGCCAAAAGATTTAATTTTGCGACTACTTCCTTAATTCCCTTCACTACTACCTGAATAGCCACTAAGGACAGGATTATTCCCACCAGAAATATTACAATAAATAATATAAGATATTTTGTCAAGTTTGCCATATATATCGTATTGACAGTACTTTTTTTAAGACCTACAAAAGTCATTCCAATGATCTCATCTTTATTGAACTGATACAAAGGACAGTACATAGCATAGTATTCATTTCCTTCAATCTCGATATGATTAGAATAATAGTCTTGTCCCTGACCAATTACCACCTCGTAGATTTCTGGTGCTGCCTCAATACCTGTCATACGATTTCCTTCCTTATCTATAAGACTGGTAGCTACCTGCTCATTATCATAAAATACAGCTACCTGCAAATCTACTTTCTGACTGAAATCGTCAAAGAAACCTGTATTGTTACTGACGTTATGCTGACCTTTGAAAAAATTTCCATTTACATATTTATACGCACCTTGCGCTATATTTCCCACTGAAATTTCAAAGGCATACTGTGCTGTGCTTAACTCGTGTTGTACTATCGATTCCGTAATATTTCTGCATGATGAGCTAATTCCTACCACTGCCATAATGAACATAACTATCATTGGTGCTGCTGCAACCAATAGAAGTCGCGGTGTAAGCTTTAATCCTGTTCTTTTCATAAAATCCTGCCTTTCCTCATGTCTTCTAATACATGAAACGATACACTAACAAGTTAACAAACTATCAATTTGCCGAAAACACCCCTTCAAGTAACAGACCTCGATATATTCCTCCAAGCTCATACAACCCTTTTGCAATCAAACCAGCATACAAAACAGCACCCTCGTATCTCAAATGCGTATTATCTTTTTTTCCCTCAGGATAATTTTTATATAAGTTCTCATCAAAATACATATACCACTTACGGCTGTCTAATTCGCCAGCCTTTTTCAACTCGTCACGGCTCATGCTATACAAATCCACCAAAGGAACATCACACTTTCTAGCAGTCTGTTTCATTGCCGCCACATAATCAGAATGTGCTCCGCTTCCAAGATGTATCGCATCCACAAAGCACCGACGTTCAAGTGGTGTAATCAACACTGGATTTGCATTATGTGTCTTCGCAACACGAATATATGTTTCAAGATTTTCCATAAACGTTGAAAATGGCTCTGTATAACGCGTTACATCCTCACTTTTTTCATCGTTATGTCCAAATTGTATGAATAGGAAATCCCCTTCTTTAATCTCCTTTTCTATTGTGGCAAGTCGTCCTTCATCCATAAAGCTTTTTGTACTCCTGCCGTTTTTTGCATGGTTTAAGACACATACCCCCTCCCTTGTATAAAGGGAAAACACCTGTCCAATACCTGTCTGTGGATATGTTGTAATATCATTTGTTTGAACTGTTGAATCTGCTGCCCAAAATATTCTAACTGTAGATTGTTCCATATTACCCTCCCTGTTGCCTTTGATGGCTCAAATAATAAACATCTAAACTTTGTCTTGTTTCAATTTTATCTTTTATATCGAAAAATGGGAAACCTTAGTTTCCCATTTTATCACTCTGCTCTATTCTTTCACTGCTCCAACATTCACACCCTTAACAAAATATTTCTGCAAGAAAGGATACAGGATCATGAATGGAAGGATAACTATAATAATTGCCGCATTTCGTACTGTATTTTCTGTAGCATTACTGCCCGCAGTAGGCGGAAGCTCACTTCCCATAACCATGCCGCGCAATTTCATCTGGAAATTATACCATTTAGAATCTGTAATATACAATTTGTAGTGTGTATAGTCATTCCAGTAGGAAACAGCAAACATCAAACCAATAGATGCTAATGCTGCCTTAGACATTGGAAGCACAATACGGATAAACGTCTGCATTGGTGAACAACCATCTAAGGTTGCTGACTCAAATAAGCTCGCCGGAATACCTTCAAAGAAGTTCCTCATCAATACCAGATTATATACATTCAATGCCGGAAACAGGATAACAACCCACAATGTATCTGTTATATGTAAACTACGTAATACCAAATAAGTTGGGATCATACCACCATTAAAAATCATGGTGAACAACAACATATTTGCAAAGAAATTACGCCCCGGCATTTCCCATTGAATCAGTACATACGCACCAAAGGTAGACAATAACAACGCAACAATTGTACCGCATATAGTAGTAATAAAAGAAATGATAAGTGGACGATATAAAGTTGGGTTTGAGAAAATATTTGTATAACCATCCAACCCAAACCGCTCAGGCCACAATTTCATACCATATGCTGTATGTAAATCAAATGAGTCAACAATAATCTTCCACATTGGAATAATGATTATCAATCCAAAAATAACGAATATAGCTCCATTTATAATCTGGAACACAGATAGTTTCTTTTTCTTTTCCATGTCAGCTCCTCCTTACACAATTCCTCTACCTTCACGTACTTTCTTACTCAATTGGTTGCAGACAAGGACAAGAACACAACCCACTAAAGATTTAAATAAACCTACAGCAGTTGTATAGCCATAATTTGGAATTGAACCACTGTTAAAACTTTGATAGTATATATATGTTTCAAGCACATTTGATACATCCAAAACACTATCATTCTGTAATACGAATGCAGATTCGAACAAATTCATAACTTTTGCAAGATTCAGGATAAGCACAGTTAAAATTGTATTCTGTAATGCTGGAAACGTAATATACCTCATTTTTCCCCAACGACCTGCTCCGTCAATAGAAGCAGCTTCGTAAAGGTCTGTATTAATTCCGGCAAGCGTTGCCATGAAAATAACGGTCTGCCATCCGGTTTCTTTCCATATATTGATAAGGTAGTATGCACGACGCCACCACTGTGAGCTTCCTAAAAAGTATATCATCTCACTAGAGTCAATCACACCAATTTTTACAAGAAATGAATTGACAAGTCCACTGCTTGAAGGTGATAAAATCAAGGAGAATACGGAAGCTGTCACTACCCATGACATAAAGTGAGGCAAATAAATAATTGTCTGTACAGCCTTTTTAAAGTATAAATTTGCAATTTCATTCAAGAAAATGGATACAACAACTGCAACAAATGTTGTTATAAGAAGTTTTATGACACTGATTTCAAGTGTATTTCTAAATGCTGACCAGAAATTTTTCATAGAAAACATTCTGGAAAAGTTATCAAACCAGATAAATTCTGGTGCTTTAATACCGTTATAGTTTGTAAACGCATAACGGATTCCGAGCATAGGTGCATAGTTAAATATAATTGCGAATACAAATACAGGAAGGAACATCAGATAGAATCCCCTATACTTGTATATCTTTGCCATAGTCTTCTGTCGAGAAGGTTTTGCTGGTTTCACTTTATTTTCTTTCATATCTGTTCTTCCTCTTCCATCAACAAATTATACTGCACAACGATTAAATTTACAGTATGCCCTGACTGGAAACCGCTGCTTGAACATTTTACGATATATCAATGTAAATCTTGGCGGTTTTCAGTATATATGTAGAATTATGCGGAGCAATAGTTCCCTATCGCTCCACACATACCATTACCTGCATAAATCTTATTGTGCATTCAAAGAATCAACAATCAATTTAGACATATCAGCATACCCTTCTGACTCATATGATTCGTATGCCTGCTCTATTGTCATCTCACCGAGAGCAACCTTTGCAACCAACTCTTTCTTCTTTGACATCAAGTCACCATTATACTGATTGAGTTCATCTGTAGCTGGTACTATAAACGCACCCACGGAATTTGAATTAAAGAGCAACTGTGACTCTTTTGCTTCTTCTGCAACTGCTGTTTCGCGTGGATCATTTGCCAGTTCTACCAATGCTAAGTTTGGATCAATATGTGCCTTTGTATATTGAGTACCCGGTGTTTCAAGGTTATCTAACATATGGAACTCGCCCTCAGCAAATGTCTTCTCATTGTCTGTTCCTGCATACAACGTTTCAGCTTTCGTAGACCAGTGGATACCTTCTACACCATAAGTCCATAAGAACTGAATATCGCCGCCATCCTGCATTGCTTCAATAAAATATTTGAATACGCCTTCAGGATTCTTACATGTGCTGGTTATGCACCATGCTGGAGAAACACGGTCAATATAAGCGCCTGCTTCTTTAATTGGCTTAATTGCTACCAATTCACTGTCAACACCATTTGTTTCCAGATTGTTCTTCAGGTTAGATGCCCATGTTCCTGCCCAGTAAGTGAACACACCTAAACTATCCTCATAGAACTTGTTTCTTACATCCTTTGTTCCGGCATCAAGACTCGTCTTATCAATTACGCCATCAGCAACGCCCTTTGCTATTCTTTCCATTGCTGCCTTCATGCTATCCTCTTCAAAGCCATCAGCCCATGTGCCATCTTCTTTCTGATAGAAACTTGGCCATGCGTCCTGATAAAACTCTGGAAGATAATTTATGTATGGTGTCTCAGCAGCCATAAATCCCGGTGCAGCCACAACACTCTCTACACCCTTAGCTTCTTTCACTTTCAACAACATATCATAATACTCATCAAATGTAGTTGGCTCACTTGTGATTCCTGCTGCGTCCATCCATGCCTTCTTAACATAAGTTACGCAACCATTACCATGTGTAGCTGGCATTCCATATAATGCGCCATTGATGTACATTGACTCAACAACACCAGCACCATTATAAGCTTCCTGACGCTTCTTTAAGTCTGAATTTTCCCATGCGCTTGACATATCCCAGAGCACACCTTCAGAACCATAACTAGATAACTGCGTAGCTGCAAGGATCAATACATCTGGCCAATCACCGCCTGCAATCCTCTGTCCTACTACATCATAATATGCATCATGGTCTGGCTGAATAACATTAATTTTAATGCCTGTCAGCTCCTCAAGCTTTGCTACGAATTCATCACGTGCATTTGGCTGGGTAAATACTGTACCGTCAACCATGATGGTGATTTCGCTTGGCTTTTCAATATCGGATGTTGCCTCTGTACCTGCTGCAGAATTATCGGTGCTTGTTCCAGCATTAGAGCTAGTATCTGTTGTAGAACTAGTGTTGTTTGATTCATTACTTCCAGATGTACCAGATGTAGCTGGCGCATCAGTGTTTGTATCTTTGCCGCCACATGCTGCTAATGATACAACCATTGTCGATGCCAAAAGTAAAGACAAAACTTTCTTTTTCATTTTTCTTTCCTCCCTTTAATAAATTGTGAATAAAAATCAACAAAGGCAATTTCAAAAACTCCTCCGTCTGAAATTCACTCTAACATTGTAAGCCTTTACATTCAAGTTACAATTTTTGAATGAGCGTGCATATTTTGTGTTTGATTTCTAAAAAACCTGATTTTCTGCGCCTTATGTAAGTACTTACATCTTGAAATTTTATAAAAAAAATGTTAAAATATTTCTAATATAATCGTTGAAAATTATGCGAATTAAAATAAATCAGAGGAAAATGACTGTGAAAATAAAATTAGAATCTATACAAAATGACATAAAGCAGACAAAAAAACATACAATATTACCAATCAGCACGCAACGTTTCATGGTAAAGACGGCTGTTTCTTACAGTATCTTTTTACTAATTATAATAATACTGTTGTACTATCTGCTTAACATATTAACCAATAACGCACAAAATTCATACACTTTGCAAAAGAAATCTACTTTTATAAGCAATGTTGAAACCTTTGAAACAGATTTAAACATTATAGATGCTTACTGCCACCAACTCCTTCAGGACAGCCGCTTCAAAAGTCTTGCTGTTTCTGATAATATGCAAGAGAACAATTTTCTTACATATGGCACTGCTCTCGCTGCTGATATGGAAACAGAGGTTTTTCTTGATACACTTCTGCCCATTTCAGAACACTTCTGTTACCTGCCAGAATCACACTATATCCTTGCCCCCGGCTGCTTTACCACACGGGAAAATTACTATCACCAAATCAAAAAATATACTGCTGATATGCAAGAAGAATGGAACAAGGTTCTTACCTCCTCCCAATATCGGCGTTTCCTTCCTATAGGTGATTCAGATTTTAATAACACATATTATTTATATATGGTTGATACAGATTCCTTACAGCCTCATATGAAATTACATGCTATTATGTGTTTTGTTATGGAAAAAAGCCAGCTTTCTTCCTTATTTGAAGGCATAGATAATGTTTACGTTTCTGATCCAATAAGTGCAGAACCAAACGCTCCTATTTTATCACTTTCTGTGAATGCAAGCACAAACATTGACATGGTAACTTCCAATAATCCAAATATAGACACATACCAATCAAAAAATACAAACTTTACTTATTATTATAGTTATCCCAATTATGATGCTATATCAAATTTTGCACACCCGCAAATATTGTATCCTATAGTATTTGTAATTGTGTTATTATGCGGCATATGGCTTGTTGTGATACTGTCAAAAAATAGAATGAAGCCAATTGCTACTCTAAACCACACACTGCAATCCATCAAACAAGAAATTGATATGCTTTTACAAGAAAAAAACCTTCTTTTGTCAGAAAATAAGAAGCTCAATCAGGAAAAAGATAATCTATTAGCAGAAAATAAGAACCTTATTCAAGAAAAGAGTCATCTTATGCAGGCTATAGACAATCAAAAACCAATCCTACGTACTTCTTATGCACGGCAATTACTAAAGGGATATATTGTATCTGAAAAAGAAGCCTCTTATGCAAGAACATTCTTAGGGCTAAAAGATGAGGGATTAGTATATAATAGTTTATATATTGTTGTCTACAATAACATAACTGAGTACCCCCCCACTTCTAGTGAATCCCGCACTACAGGAGAATATAGCACATTTGAAGATTACAGTACTCCTGAAAATCGCAATGCTATTGTGCTAAAAACCTTACACAACTATATGGAGGATAATTTCTTTGGTTTCTGCCCTTCTGATAGAACATATGCTCTGATTGTGGTAGGAGATGCTCATGACGAAAAAGATTTGATTATCCGTACAAATGAAATGATTGTCCAGATGCACAATGAATTATTGGATACTTATGGCATATGGCTTTTTGCAGGTATTGGCAAGAACACAGATAATATTGTAAATGTATGGGAATCTTATCAACAAGCAATTGAGGCTGCAAGTTATATTAGCAAAAAATACATATTCCTGCCATATGAGTTCATAAACAAGGATTCTAGTGTATTTTACTATCCTTCTGAACTTTCCACTAAATTGATTCACTTTATTACTACAGGAAATACTTCGCAGGTACTTGAACTTTTCAACCTTTTGCATCAGGAGAATATCGAGGAACGTTCCCTTCCTCTAAAAATGCTGCAATTTTTGCTCTCTGACATCAAAAATACTCTGCTCAAGGCACGTTTTGCGTTGCCATCTAGCATTCCAGAAGATGTCTTAAAAGACCTAGATGCGTGTTTTGACCAACATATTTCCTTTAAGCTGTGTGAGGATATCGCTCTCAAACTCTGTAAGTTATTTACTGCCGAAACAAACGATGCCAATCTGATTTCTTCCATCGAGAAATATATCCATGAGAACTATGCAGATCCATCTATGGGACTGAACAAGATTTCTGATGAATTTCAGATATCAGAAAGTTATTTCTCTCATATGTTCAAGGAAAAAACTGGTGTCAACTTCTCAACTTATTTGGAAACAATCCGTTTAAATGAAGCAACAAGACTTATCCGTGAAACAGACACTAGCTTGAATGAATTATATATCTTAATTGGATATAACAATGCAAATTCCTTCCGGCGTGCTTTCAAAAAAGTATATGGCATCACCCCTAGCGCAATGCGTGACGCAAAATAAAATACCAGTATAAGGAATGTATTGGAATTGATACCAGTCTTGTTTTTTTGATTACGATGTGCTATTATATCAACAGGCAATCATTCAGCCTAAAAAACATCTGCTACAAGCAGCTTTTGTCGTACTGCTGCGGAATGGAAATAAGCACCAAGATGAAATTATGGTAAATGACGCACACCATCATAACATGGATATCTTATGCCGCAAGCGTCAGCGGCGGAATGGGAAGCAACAACATGAAACATCAAAAGCAAAAGCATACACGTAAAGAAATTATTACTGTACTCGTAATTTCTAACATGGGGCGGAAAAGCAAGGAGCTTCATATGTCTCGAATTGCCTTTCATCTGTTTTTCCTTGTGCTGTTCCTAATCGGTGCAACAATTGCCTTGCTGACAGGGCTGCTACTCTCAAAGCAACCAAAACAAGAAGCTCTTCGCGAACAACTCGCTTCAAATGAGCAGGTAATCGCACAGTTAGAGGCCGATAAAGAGAGCATAAGTGCAGAAAATGCAAGACTTTCTGAGGAAAATGAACAGCTTCGCAAAGCCGCAGAAGATTCAGAGAATGAAAAAGAATCCGAAGCGGATACTAAAGATACAGAAGGCACAGAATCATATCCTGAAGCGCCAAACGACTATCCATATCAAGGTACTGGAGGTATGTTGGTTTCAACATATTCTGTAGAACAACCATATATGTCCATCACTACACACACAGATGGAACAGTCCTTGCTGCTGGTGATGGAATTGTGGTTTCTATCAGTTCTAGCGACACATATCCACTCATTGTGGAACTCTCACATGAGGGTGGCTATATGACGCGCTATATGTGTAGTGGGCAGGCACAGGCACAAGTGCAGGAAAATGCAGAAGTCAAGGCTGGTGATACATTATTTACTATCACAACAGACAATACACAATTTGATTATCAAATTCTTTTTGAAAACGAGCCAATTGATCCACTTATGGTCATTGAGGCAAAAGGGTAAAAGGAGGAAATATTTATGTTACGGAAAAAAACAACTTCCGGGACGGAAACACACGCAAAAGTTAACACGTTGATTGGTGAGGGTACAATTTTTGATGGCAACCTGACAGCATCCGATACCATTCGTATAGACGGTACAGTCAATGGAAACTGTTCCTGCGACCAGACATTGATTGTTGGTGCTTCAGGACACATTATTGGAAATGTCATATCACAAAATGTCATTCTCTCTGGCAGAGTGGAAGGTGATATCCTAACCAACGGAAAGCTTGAATTCCTTCCCACAGGGAAGCTTGTAGGCAATATCAACACCAATATCCTTGTCGTAGACGAGGGTGCTTACTTTGATGGCAGGTGTACTATGAGTTCAGATGCACCATCCAACAGCTACATAAATGATGACCAACAAGATGCATAATCCAGCCTATTTTATTTTTATATAACCAGCCTCATTAAAAAAGGTATACGCAAGTGCAATTGCACTTACGTATACCTTTTTTTGATGCACACGCCAATACATAGGAATTTTATCATTACATGACGTATCGAAAACTTATTGCAATCCTAAACTCTCCCAGCTTGTTGCGCCGATAATAGGCAATGCAAAGTCTGTAAATGCTGTATTTCCTGTATCCATATACCTGAATACATTATAAGCATACTTTGTACCTGATTCTGTCCTGATTCCTACTGCCATACCATCATGTACCACCTCAGATGCATTGTCAACCTGTCTATGAATAATGACACCCTCAATAAATGGATTGGAAGAAGTTAATTTATAAGCATATACCATAGCTGCTGCCTGAATAGATTCATCTGTCGGAATTGATGGATTAGCTGAAGTAAAGCCCATTTCTGAAATAAGGATATGTCTTACATTTCCATCTGGCGCTAACATTGTAGGCAAGATCATATGATTTGTCACAACATCCACATTTAATGGATTGACCATCTTAGAATTATCTGTGTGGTCAATCAGTTTTAATCCAGCATAACCAGCCGGCATGTTCCAGAACTGACAGTTAAACAGTGGTACTGGATGCGGATGCAAAGATAAACCCCAGTCAATATTACCAGTTTCACTGATATTTGCAGCAAATTTATCCAACACAGTTCTTGCTGCATACTGGTTCGGCGTACCATCCTCAAAGTTCCAGCGCTGATCAATATTCAAATACACTCTTGCACCTGCATTCTGGCTCTTGATTGCATTGTAGCAAAGACGGAATTCCTTTGCATACTGTGCTGTAAACGTATCTACATCCATATCGCCTGCAAAGTGCCATGGTGAATTGTTGTTGATTTCATTGCCAATAATCCATGTATGGATTGTCCCATTTGAACCTGAGTATCTGTTTGCAAGGAATGACATCAGTGCTTCAATCTTCTCTGCGCCACCTTGCTCTGCTGTGTTCAGTGCATAACAGTTTTTCCCTGCCACACGCGCTGTTGGAAGCAGCAAATCTGCGGTCGCTGGGTTATACGAATTTTTTATTACCATCACTACATTGCAGCCTTCACTTGCAAACTTCTGGCATACAATATCATATTCTGCAACGACACCAGCATTAAAGCTAAAAGTCTTGCCATTATATGTATAATTCATACCACCTGCAGTAAAGAATCTGCTGACATCCAGCTCATAAGCTGCATAACCTGCACCTAAATCACTCAGCTCCTCGCTGAATCTCCAGTCTGCTGTCAGCCCCTTCTTAGATCTTACTGGATACCCTGTTGCCTTGCTTGCAAGCGCTTCTGGATTGGTAATATACATTTCATTGCTAACGGGCACGAACAAGCCGCCCTGTAAAGTAGTAACAACAAATCTGGAATACAGCTTATTCCCAGCTCCCTTATAATCCAGAGGAGTCGTAAACATTACTTCTTCTGCTATCGGCGTAGATGCACAATAATCTGTCCTTGCACCAACCTCTGCTTGATATGGCTTCAATTCAAACAGATAGTACATGCCGTCATCCGTTGCCGGAGCTGCACCGTAGGCTGTCAGCGTAACGGTATCCCCTGCTATCACACAGTTATTAATCACAACTGTTTTTTCTGCCGCCATGACCGTCACTTGCATCACTAATGCAAGCAGCATGGCAAGAGCCATTCGTAAGCCCCATTTTCTTTTCATAGTAGTTTCCCTCCATGTTTTCTGAGTATTAAGAGTTAATCAGACAATTATACTATAGCATTTTTATGCAAAAAAATCAAGATTTTATAAAAATTTTAAAAATTTAAATAAACACTAAATATTCCATTTATTTTTTAAATTTTCAAAAACTATTGACAAATTTTTCTATATGTATTATTGTATTAGTGTACCAATTGCCTAATACAGTATGGAATAGCAGAAAGGAGATGAATGAATGGCATGGGATCTAACTTCTGACCGCCCTATATACACACAAATTTTTGAAAAAATACAGATTCGAATTGTGCGCGGCATATACCAGCCCGGCGAACGACTTCCAAGCGTGCGAGACTTGGCTGCGGAGGCAAATGTCAACCCTAATACAATGCAGCGCGCATTTACAGAACTTGAACGCTGTAGGCTTATTGTAACGCAGCGCAACAGCGGACGGAGTGTAACAACGGACACACACTTAATTGATGCGATAAGACATGAGATAGCATTAACACAAATAAATAGCTTTTTTGCTAATATGCGGGAACTTGGTTTTACAGACCATGAAATTATGGATCTGATAAAAAACAAAGTTTTCTGTCAGTTGCCAACAATCTAACACAATGTACTTATGTGCACTACTTTCATATGACTACCAGAGGGGAGGAACTAAAATTGAACGAAAACTATCCTATTAACAATGACAGCGCACAACTTTACCAAAATCAGGAGCAGGTACAAAACAGCTACTGCAATACACCTCTGCTTCAGATAAATGACCTATGCAAACGTTACTCCGGCATGGGCAGCTACATGTCTGTATTCCATATGAACCTTATCATACCAAGAGGCAGAATCATTGGTCTTTTAGGTCCAAATGGCTGTGGCAAAACGACACTCATTAAAATGATTAACGGGCTGCTCATGCCTACAAGCGGAACAGTACTGATTAACGGAATCGCTCCTTGCGCTGCCACAAAAAGCCGTATTTCATACTTACCTGAACGTACCTATTTAGATAATGGCATGAAAGTATCCGAAATGATTTGCTACTTCTGTGATTTTTATGAGGACTTCTCAGCAGAAAAGGCTTATACAATGCTTGCGGCACTCGGAATAGATACAAATGCGCGCCTAAAAACGCTCTCAAAAGGCACGAAGGAAAAAGTGCAGCTTATCCTTGTCATGAGCCGGCAAGCAGATTTATATATACTAGACGAGCCAATTGCAGGTGTTGATCCCGCCGCAAGGGATTATATCCTACGCACTATCATCACCAATTATAACCCAAACTCGACAATATTATTGTCAACACATCTAATATCAGATATCGAAAGCGTGTTGGATGATGTGATTTTTATGAAAAACGGATCACTTATGCTGTATACATCTGTTGATTCTATCAGAAGCCAGATGGGCAAATCCGTAGATACTTACTTCAGGGAGGTATATGCATGTTAGGAAAACTTATTAAATACGAATGGAAGGGTTATCGGCTTCCGATTATTATTATGCTAATCATACTAGCAGGAACTACTGCGCTAACCTGTGGTGTAATACTGACCATCAATCCAAAATATGACGAAGTACTGACTGGATACTCTGTTATGGCATTGGTATTTTCTATATTTTTATATTATTTTGGCATTATTGGCTGTACTGTTGGCATGATGTTGATTGTAGCTATACGGTTCTACAAAACCTGTTATACCGATCAAGGCTATCTGACACATACGCTTCCAGTAACACCACTACAGCTTTTAAATGCCAAGCTTATCACAGCAATTCTTACATACTTTCTGATACTGGCTGCTATCGTTGGCACAGTATTCATTATTATGAATGTAACCGTAAATCATGTACTGAATGTGATTGCACTCGACAGCTCATGGACTAGGGCAGCAATTAGAGAAGGTATATCCGAAGGCATGTCTGAATTGGCAGAACTGCTTGGTATTTCACCCGGTCCATTTTTGGCATACTTGATTATTACCGTCATTATTGGCTGCATCGCAAGTATTATTTCTATATTTGGATGCGTATCCTTAGGACAGCTCTATGCAAAACATCGTGTATTGGGCGCTATTGCTGCATATTTTGTCCTACAGTTCATCCAAAGCATTGCTGGACATCTGTGTACGCTTCCTATGTATGCTAGAATCATCGAAGCAGAAGCGCACAATAGAGAACTTACGTTTTTTAGCGTATATTCTCCCTCTATGGCCGGAACGCTCATAATATCAATAGCGATTGCTATTGCCTTATATTTTGCAAACCTACATATGATGACGAAAAGGCTTAATCTTGAATAATTTATGATTAGGATGCGCACAACCGCATAATGAAATATGCCGTGAGTATATTTAGAAACTTCCAAAAACAAGTTTTCCTTTTGGAAGTTTCTTATTGAATGCCGCGCATAATTTCCAATCTTTGATGTAAGGCTTCCATATGTTTTAGCTCCTGTATATCTGCCACCTCACGCCCAGAATAAAAATATCTGACAGGAATGTCTATACTGCCGTCCTCTGGAAAAGTTTGTGTTATAAGTTCACCACGCGCCTCAAGCACACGCGCAAGCTGCTTGATTGTCCCTTCGCTTCCATCAATCATCTGTACCTGTGATGGTAAAATCTGTCTAAAACTATCCTTAAAAAAATTAAAATGTGTGCACCCAAGCACCAATTCACCATATTGAAACAAGTCAAATCCAGATAACTGTTCTGTTAGATACTCTGTCACTTCATCTGAAACAAACTCACCTCTTTCTGCAAACTCTACCAAATGCGGCAGAGGCAGCAAATCAACCTGATGAGAATAATCCACACGACTCACTAAATTTATTAACTTTTCCTCATGTACTGTAAGTGGTGTAGCAACTACCAGAACACGTTTTCCGTGGCTTTCTGCAACAGCAGGCTTGACAGCAGGCTCAATGCCTATGATTGGTATGGAATATTTGCTGCGCATTATCTCCGCTGCCACAGCAGTTGCAGTATTACATGCAATCACTACAGCCTTACAGCCATGTGCTACTAAAAAGCGCATCACTTCATCCACGTATAGAATCACTTGTTCCCTGCTTTTCATACCATATGGAACGTGATCTGTATCCGCATAAAATATATATTTTTCATGAGGTAGTGACACCATAGCCTGATGCAGTAGTGTCATACCTCCAATTCCCGAATCAAAAATACCAATACTCATCTGTTTTTCATCCATTTTCCCTTTCTAAAGAATAGCAGCCAAAACTTTCCAAAGCCTTTTTTATCTGCTCACAGAAAAAAGAGCTTTGATATTTATTATATCAAAAAGCCCTTTAATAAGAAACTGAAATATCGAAAAACTTATCTATTTCGGAGGAAAATTTCTTTTCCAAGCTCAACTAGCACCATAAGAGAAATCGGTCCAAGTATCACGCCGCCTATCCCATAATACATCACACCCGCATAAACAGATAATAATATTGCAACAGGCGAAAATTTCAACCCATTTCCCAAAAGCCGCGGCTCTAACAGCTCCCTAGCCAGTACACAAATAAAATAGGTGATAACAATGACAATGCCACCAGCTATCTTTCCTCTTAGGAAACTGACCACCCCTATCGGAATCAGTACAATGCCAGTACCTATAAACGGCAAAAAATCCATAATTCCAGCAAGGATTCCATAAAACCATCCTTCTTTTATCCCTCCTAGATATAATCCTGTTACAGCAACCACGCTAATACAAAGTAAAATAATACTTTGTGTTCTAATATACGTTTTTATCATACTCCCCAACTTTTTCCCAATCCGAAGTATAACAGACAAAATACGGTCTATAGCAGGCTCAAGTGCTGCCAGCGTCAAAAGACCCTGTTGCCATCCTTCTACCTCTCTAGCAAACAATACCACGCAAATAAAACTAACAATAACAAAAGTCCCCAAGCGCCCAGCTACGGACAAAGATTTTAGGCTACCTGTAAGCAAGCCATTTCCCGATGCGGCTAAATTCTTTCCTAACTCTCCAGCCATTCCTGAAACCCATCGCTTTACAGTGCCGTCCTCTATTCCAAAAAAATTTTCAACTGCACTGCTAACTTCTTCCACGAGACATGACAGGCTATCTGTCCAGAACCCCATATCCTGAACAACATCCCTAGTTTTCGCCACAAGAAATGTGCCAATCCCCACAATCATCAATGCCACTAACAGTATCAGCCCAAACAAGATTCCGCCCGCCATAAACCCTTTTCCATTGTTTCCCGGAACATGCCTTTTCTTTCCTGCTTCACAAATAGCTTGCTCTCTCCTCTGGCAAAAACGCTGTAGTGGAACTACTACCAAAAGTGCCAATAATAAAGGCAGAAAATATGGAAGCAAATATTTTAGCATCAGCAAAACTGACATAGATGTCACAATATATAAAAATACGCGCTGATAATCACTTCTTTTAAAAAAGTCCATTCAATCCCCGCCTTATATCAAAATCTATGTATTATCTTCTATACTATAGCGCATCTGGTAATCAAACTACAAAGCTAAAGAACACTTCTGAATCGAGTAGGGAAGGTTCTTTCTTCCCCTACTCGCCGCGCGGGGCATCCGTCAGCTCTGCTGACTTATTTCCTATGGATGCCCCTGTGCATAAATATAGTACTAGAAGCAAGGACAGCTTCTGCTAATCAGTAGTATAGTCAATTTGCGCTATTTTATTATATTTTACTTCCACTTTCTATATAAAATTTACTTAATTGTAAAATCCGTTTCCGCCTTCTATAAGTATCCAGCCTTGTTCAGGCGGCTGCGCACCTGCTTTCCTATAATCATTGCAATCAAAATCTTTGCCAAATCTCCCGGAATAAATGGAAGCACGCCAGCCGCAAGTGCTGCACCAAATCCCATTCCCGCCTGATAGGAAAGCCACAGCGTACCAAATGCATACATGATAACTGTGCCAAGCACCATTCCAATAAAACTATACGCCATAGCCCCTTTCCATTTGTCTATAAAAAAACCGCCAATCACTGCCATAAATATATAGCCAATCAAATAACCGCCGGTAGGACCTAAAACCTTTGCAATCCCTCCTGTATATGCTGTAAATACTGGCATACCTGCAAAACCAAGCAAAAGATAGATACAACAGCTCATAACTCCTTTTTTCATTCCTAATACATACATTGCAAAATATACGGCAAGTGTTCCTAAAGAGATTGGAACTGGACTAACAGGCAGTGGAATAGACAATGGACCTAGCACACAAATCAATGCAGCCATAGCTCCTGTTAATGTCAATATTTTTACATCCAATTTCTTTTGCGCTCCTGATTCTATCCTGTCTTGTACATCTTTTGTATCGTTCCCTTGTAAATTTACATCCATGATTACTTTCTTCCTTTCCTTGTAATTTAGCAAAATGTTAACTTTATGCTATATAAAAGTTTACATTTAAGTTTTAAAAATGTCAACCTATTTTTTACTATTGTTAACATTTTGATAACAGTTCAGGTAGGTATTTGCAC
>JAAGKN010000095.1_pt1 | contig 59963 bp, 55 predicted proteins | sample 6206371 | NCBI WGS metagenome assembly JAAGKN01 (sample SAMN11533720, study PRJNA540317) | gut metagenome | isolation source: fecal pellets from male and female animal of same cohort | host: Peromyscus leucopus | place: USA:CA | collected 2017 | reverse complement strand
ACAGGCCGACGACCTGGTCCGCGCCTACGTACACAACCCCAAGGGTAACCCTCTGGACCGTCCGACCATCCAGGCCGGAACGGCCAACAACGGCAAGCGGGATGACGACACGCCCGAAACCGAAGAGGAAATCATGGACCGCTTCAACCAGCTCGTCACCGTCGGCAGCGCATCCGACACACAGCTGACATTCAACGACCGCATCAAGGGCCGCGTGCAGGACCGCGACATAACGGTCGACCTCGAGCCCTCGTATCTCATTTCATATATCGAATCGCCGAAGTCACTCAAATCCACGTCGAACTTCTTCCGCGAACTTGACGACTTCAACCGCGACCGATACATAGCCCAGCGTCTCTATCTGACACCACAGGCCACCGTATCGGCCGACAACTACGAGGCGCTCTTCAACATAGCCGAGTACTACGAACAGCATACCGGCGACTCACGCCGTGCCGCCGACTGGCTTGCGCTCGGCGTGGCACGCACCCAGCTCAAGGACACCGAGGCGGCCCTCACAGCCTTGGACAAAGCAATTGAACTGCATCCGGAATTCGCGTTGGCATATCTCGAACGCGCCTACGCGCGCCAGATGGCAGGCGACCCCAAGCAGTCACCGCTCGCATTGGCGGACTACGACGCGGCAATCAAACTCAATCCGCGGCTGATTTACGCATGGTTCAACAAGGGTAACCTCTACTATGCGGCCGGCGACTATACGTCCGCATTGGATTGCTACAACCAGGCACTGAAAACTGACCCGCAATTTGCCGAGGCACTCTTCAACCGCGGCATCACATACCTGCGGATGGGCAACAAGACACAGGCCTTTGCCGACCTGAGCAAGGCCGGAGAGTTAGGCATTATGCCGAGTTACAACTTGCTGAAGAGGATGAGGTAGGTGGTGGGTACCGGGTGGCAGGTGCCGGGTGACGAGGTGGACTGATTTTTACATCAGGGAACACTGAAATTTAACTTGTTATGAGGCTAATATACAGTTTTATATTGATGCTGGTGATGGTTTTTGCAGCCGGAGCCAATGACTTGCAGGACAAAAGGGTCGCCATTCTCGGCGACTCGATGACTTGGATTGGCGGGGACTCCTGCCAAAACGAACGTGGCTGGACCCATCACTTCGTGGAAATGACCCATCCGGGAGCGGTGGACATATACGCCCGCAGCGGCGCCACCTGGACCAATACCCTCAAGACGCGCCCCGACACAAAGGCATATTCCGAGATTCTCGATGACCAGAACGTCGTCTATAATCAGGCCCTCCGTCTCATCGAGGCTGCAACCACAGACACTACAAAAAAACCGGATATCATCTTGATTTACGCTGGTGCAAACGATGCTTGGTTCACCAAAAGGCGCCCCGGAATGTTCGACAACACACCGCTGGCATCGACCGCGCTTTCAGCTGCGAAACTTCCTGAAGCCAGCCGGCATGCCTCTCACCGCGAGACCTCGTTGGTCGGGAGTATGGAAATTGTGTTCGGGATGTTGGCCGAGCGCTTTCCGGACGCCCGGATTGTCATCATGACCCCGGTCGAAATGACCAAGGTACCCGTAGCATCAATCACCCGGGTGGCTGATATAATCGACGAAACGGCCCGCAAGGCCGGTTATGACGTGCTCCGCGCTGACCGCGATGTAGAGATCCGCCGGGCCACCGAGCTCAAGAAACTCACCAATACCTCCGACGGAGCACATACAACTCCCGCCGGAGCGAAACTTATAGCGGAATATGTTGCCCGTTACTTCTCGGCAAACTGACAATCCGCACGAAATATACGCTTATAATTTTACCCAATCATTTAACAGTCAACCACTGACAGATGGTATTTTCAGATTTATTCTTCATTTTCGTATTCCTGCCGCTGTTCGCTCTGATTTATCTGGGCAGCACGTGGCTGGACAAACACCGCATCAGGCACGCCTCGAAAGAGGAGCGCAGTTTGAAACGCCCGATGATGTGGCGCAACTTAGCGCTGGTGTTGTTCTCAATCATCTTCTACTCATGGGGCGAACCGATCTATATCTTCCTGATGCTGATATAGGTTGTCTTCAATTATGTGGCAGGTTTAGGCATCGACTGTTCCCGTAGCGACCGCAGCCGCAAGATCTGGCTCACCGCCGGCGTGGCTCTCGACCTCGCCATTTTGGGAACCTTCAAATACTTGGGATTCTTCGCCTCGATACTGGTCGACTTCGGGTTGCCGGTGGGCGTGCCGCAGATAGCACTGCCTATCGGTATCAGTTTCTACATCTTCCAGTCTATTTCGTACTTGGTGGATGTCTACCGTCGCGAATCACCGGTGCAGCGCAACTTCCTCGACCTGTTGCTTTACATTGCGATGTTCCCGCAGCTTATTGCCGGCCCGATAGTGCGTTACGGCACCGTGGCGCTTGAGATAAACCACCGTACCGTCAGCACCGCCGACCTGACGGAAGGCTGTTACCGCTTCTTCATCGGTCTGGGCAAGAAAGTAATCATCGCCAATATCATGGGCGAGATAGCCACGCAGATGCTCGCAGGAGACCTGACCAATCTGACCACAGCCGGCGCATGGGTGGGCATCATAGCCTTCGCGCTCCAGATATACTTCGACTTCTCGGGCTACTCTGACATGGCGATCGGCCTCGGACGCAGCGTCGGTTTCCATTTCCCCGAGAACTTCGCTCATCCGTACACCTGCACGTCAATCACAGACTTCTGGCGCAAATGGCACATCAGCTTGGGGTCCTTCTTCCGCGACTACGTCTACATTCCATTGGGCGGCAACCGCCGTCACCAGGCGCTCAATATATTGACCGTATGGTTCCTGACGGGCATGTGGCACGGCGCGAGCTGGAATTTCATCATGTGGGGTCTGTACTACGGACTGCTCGTGATGTTCGAGAAATACACGCTCAACCGCTTCCGGCTGCCCTCACCTCTGATGCGTGTCTACGCACTCGCACTCGTCATCTTCGGATTCGGATTCTTCTACTTTGACGACCTGGGCCGCATGGGACAATTCTACACGGCCTTCTTCGGCTTCACCGAATCGGCCGGCCTACCGATGGACGTGCAGAGTGTCATCTTCGACAACTTCTGGCTCTGGATAGCTGCATTGGCACTCTGCATGCCACTGCGCTCGATGGCATCACAGCGGCTTGAACGCATGGCTCTCACCGCACAGGGCAACGGAGCCGCATACTCGCTCATGATTTCCCGCGCCGTAATCTCGGTGGTCCTCCTCATACTCAGCGTCGCACTGCTCGTGGGCGCAACCAACAACGCATTCATATACACCCGTTTCTAATGAAATTACAGAATATATCCCGACATATGGTCATGGCACTCGCAGCGTTGCTGACGCTGGGTGCGGCCACACTGACAGACTTCAACGCCGAGGCAGCTTCGAAAACCAAGCGCAAGGCCTCGACAAGAACTGCCGCAAAGAGCAAGAAAAGAAGCACCTCCAAGCCGCGTGCTGTCGCGATGCAAACCGTGTACAGCAATCCGGAGACCGGCGAATGGATACACAAGGGACGTCGGGGCATAATCATCCACCGCGATTCAATGGGTACAGTACGTGCCATGACACCCTACACCGGCAGCGGCGACCAGGGACGCGGCTACGCCGAGGTCATCAACGCCTACGCCCGCGAACTGGCCGGCGACGGCGTGCGCGTCTACTCGATGGTCGAGCCCACGCAAGGTGAATTCTACATGCCCGAGCAGACCTCGACAATGGGCGCTGAGAAACGTGCCATAGAGAACTTCTCGAGCCATCTCGACAAGTCGGTCACTCCCATCTTCATAGTCGACACCCTTGCCAACCATAAGGCTGAAGAGATTTACAACCGTACCGACCATCACTGGTCACCGCTCGGCGCACACTATGCCGCCTCGGCGGTGGCACGCGCCGCAGGCGTGAAGTTCCGCCCACTATCGGACTACACCACCGACACAGTGCGCAACTACGTCGGCACGATGTACAAATTCTCGGGTGACCCCGCCGTCAAGCAGAATCCCGAGGAGTTCGTTTACTTCATGCCACCAACGGGTTACAAATCAGAATTTATAACTTACCGACTTTCAGGCGGCCACACCGTGGGCGAGTCAGAACCTCATGAGGAGCCATTCTTCCGCAAGTTCCCCGACGGCAGCGGCGCGGCATACTGCACATTCATGGGGGGCGACTCGCGCACTGTCAAGGTGACCAACACCGGAGGCACCCCGGGACGCCGTCTGCTGATTGTCAAGGATAGCTATGGCAACGCCGTGGCCTCAAATCTTTTCGGCTCGTTCGAGGAGGTGCACGTGGCCGACTTCCGCTACTATCCCCACAGCCTGATTGACTATATCCGCGACAACAAAATCACTGATTTCGTAATAGCCAACTGCATCTCGCTGGCCTTCGCGCCCAACACCACCGCGCGCTATGAGACAATGCTCCGCGGCAAAAAATCCTCGGCCCCCGCTCAGGAGAGTTCCGACGATAACGATGCCGACGACGAAGAGGACAACGAAGACAACGACTGAAACCAATGACAACAAACGAACAGAACGACAACATATATATGCTGGATGAAACGGACGAGTCGGTTTCGACGGCCGCAACGACCACTGAAACGACAGCCGCAGCGACCGTAGAACCCACGGCCACTGAAACCGCTCAGACCGCCGAAACATCCGTCACGACAGACGCCCCGGAATCCGGTGTCGCCGCGCCGCTGCTCGACACGGAAGTGACCGGCAAACGCGACATTCCCCGCGGTGCCCACCGTGTTTTCCTTACGATTGCCGGCCTGGCCTTCGCCGCTCTCGCCGTGGTGTTCCTGTTTCTTCCACGCGAGACATACTCCGAACTTGAAAAGCGTGACTTAGCCAAGTTTCCGGATCCAGCCGACTATGCCGGCGAACCCGGCAAGCTGACAGCCGCCATATCGCAATGGTTCAGCGACTCCGAACCGTACCGCGACAGCTTCATGACCCTCAGCATGTCGATACGCGACGCGTTCCGCGTCGCCGTAGGCGGTGATGAGGCCGTCACGTTCCGACCCTCGGCCACCGGACAGGGCGCCGAAGGTGTGGCGGACCCCAACAATCCGCTCATAGAAGATATTGACAATCCGCTGGCCAACGAGAACGCCAAGGTTGCCAACGCCGGTATCGTGATAGTCGGCAGTGGCAAGAACGTCCGCGCGCTCATGGCCTACGGTGCCGGCGAGAAGGGCGCACAGCCATACATCGACCTCGTCGCCGAGTATGCGCGTCGCTTCCCCTCCAAGCATATATACGCGCTCATCTCCCCCACCGCCACCGAATATTATCTACCGGCCAAGGCGGCCAAAGTCAGCAAGTCACAGCGGGCCACGATTGAGTACGCCCGGCAGCATATGCCTTCGGGCGTACGCTTTGTCGACGTGTATTCGGCACTGGCGCAACATGTCAACGAGGACATCTTCCTGCGGACCGACCATTACTGGGCACCCCTCGGAGGCTTCTATGCCGCCCGCGAGCTGGCACGTTCAGCCGGTGTTCCCTTCAAGGAACTCGACAACTACGACCGCCACGTGATCCACGGATATGTCGGCTCGATGTACGGATATTCGAAGGACATCGCCGTCAAGAATGCTCCTGAGGACTTCGTGTTCTACACTCCGCGCGGTGCTTCATACTCGACCACTTACATCAGCTACAAAACCAACGAGGACTATCAGGTTGTGTCGCAGTCCGCGCCATATCAGGGTGAGTATTTCCATAAGTTCAAGGACGGATCAGGAAACGCCTATCTGACATTCATGGGAGGCGACCAGCATCTCGTCAAGGTGAAGACCGGCGTACCGGGCAACCGTAAGATATTGATTGTCAAGGACTCGTTCGGAAATACAATACCGGGCTACCTGTTCTATTCTTTCTCGGAGATACATGTGGTCGACTTCCGTTACTTCAAGAACAATATGGTCGACTATGTGAACACCAACGGAATCACTGACATTTGCCTGGCCTTTAACATCTTCAACTGCTGCAACCCGGCATCGTCGCAGAAAGTCAAGACCTTCCTGAAGCAACGGACCGGCGACTTCTCGGTGACACCTGTGCGCAAAGATGAGACCACCAAGAAGACCGATGGAGACTCCCCCGCCAAGAGTCCGGGCGACGAGACCAAGGAGACTCCGGCCCAGATGGAGAAACACGAGGAGCCCGCTCCGGCCCCGGAGCAGGAACCCGAACCGAAACCCGAGCCCAAGCCCGAACCCAATCCGGCCCCGATTCTGGAATGATGCGAAATATTTGCATAATCGGCGGAAAAGTGTTAACTTTGCGGCGCTTTATGGCAAAACGTGTGATGGGAAATTCGTCGGCACCGCGTGCGGTGCCCGCTCCCCGCGCTTGATGCACGGAGCAAACTTATTTTTAGTAACACAACATTCAAACAAAAATGAAAGTCTACAAATTGAACGCTCAGCCCCGTACTGAGCTCGGCAAGAAGTCTGTAAAGGCTCTGCGCAAAGAGGGAAAAATTCCCGCAGTCATCAACGGTGGTGCATTGGTTGAGCTCCCCTTCAACGGTGAACTCAAGCCCGGTCAGAAGCTCGTTGAACTCGACGAGAAGCGTGGCGTGATCACAACCGACATCGTTGTCACCAACGAGGACGTGCGCAAGCTCATCTATACACCCGACATCTTCGAGGTTGACATCAACCTCAACGGCGAGGAAATCAAGACTGTCATGAAAGACATCCAGTTCCAGCCGGTTAAGGACACTGTCCTCCACATCGACTTCCTCGAGGTTTATCCCGAGAAGCCCATCGTGATGGAAGTGCCTGTTCAGATCGAAGGTCACGCCGAGGGTGTGAAAGCCGGTGGTAAGCTCACTCTCTCGATGCGTAAACTCAAAGTGAAAGCTCTCTACAGCGAGATTCCCGAGCGTCTCGTTGTCAATGTTGACACACTCGGCCTCGGCAAATCGCTCGCAGTCGGCGACCTCCACTTCGAGGGTCTCGAACTGATGAACGCCAAGAACGCTGTGGTCTGCGCCGTTCAGCTCACACGTGCCGCACGTGGTGCTATGGCAAAGGCCGACAACGCATAAGGCTTCACTCCAATAAGAGAATCAACGCATCATGTCCCCTCTCGGGGGGCATGATGTTTTTTATATGTAAATGATGAATTTCTTTAAAAGGCTGTTCGGGTTCAAGCCGGAACCTGACGAACAGCATGATCCCGATATGAAACGTTTTTTGATAGCCTGTCTGGGGAATATGGGTCCTGAGTATGTCGGAACTCGCCACAACGCGGGCTTTATGGTGGCTGACACCTTGGCCGATGAGGCCGGTGTGCAGTTCGAGTCAAAGCGCTATGGCGACATGGCGAAGATACGCGTCAAGAACTGCGAGCTGTTGGTGCTCAAGCCCTCGACATTCATGAATCTCAGCGGCGTAGCTGTGCGCTACTGGATGAACAAGGAGAAACTGCCGTTGGAGAACCTGCTGGTGGTGGTCGATGACATGGCCATTCCATTCGGGTCTATACGGATGCGCAAGCAGGGATCCGACGCGGGACACAACGGACTGAAGAACATCGCCTCCGAATTGGGGACGCAGAACTACGCGCGTCTGCGGTTCGGCATCGGCAACGGTTTCCCGCGCGGCGGCCAGATTGACTTTGTGTTAGGTAAATTCCCGCCCGAAGAGATGGAGAAAATGCCAGAAGTGCTCAAGAAAGCTGCCGAGGCAGTCAAAGCTTACTGCCTGTCCGGCCCCGACTTCGCCATGACCCATTTCAATCATTGATTGGGTGCCCGGGACCCAATCAACTCTCCTCACGTCCGCAGAGGAAGTGGTAGCGGCAGTAGGTGCACTGCTGGCGGTCTTCGGTCGGTTCAAACGGTTTCTCGTCGTCGAAAATCTCTTCGAGCATCCGGTTGAATCGTCCTACAAACTCCTTCACTTCCGGCGCCGCATGACTTTCGATAGGCTGCTTGCCCACAACCGGGTACACCTCGACGGCATCACGCTTGCCGTTCGCATCATAAAGCAGGATACTTATCCTCCGGGCCAACAGTTCGTCGGCCTCGGACACTCGTTGTTCGAGCAATCGCGAGTACAGTAACAGCTGCAACATGTAGCGCGAGTTTTTCTCGCCGGTGAAAATATCTTCAATGGTGCTTGCCGACACTTTCGCCGAACCCGATTTGTAGTCGACAATACGCAACCGCCCTCCTGCCATATCTATACGGTCAAACGCGTAACTCATGTTCACGTCAAGCGATCGGTATTCTTCAGGGTTCTCGCCGGCCTGCCGGGCCATATCCTGCGTGTTCCACTTTGCTTTTCCGCCCAACTCTCCGGCAACCAACTTGATTTCGCTGTGCTCGGCTTTATGCCGGTCCCAGGTGACAAGGTTGCGGACCATCGCCTCAAACTGCGGAGCCTGCATAGCGACCGAACCGGTCAACGGTCGGTCAAGTTCGGCGTCGGGCAGGTGGAAATGTTCCTTGTTTACAGCACGCCGCACGGCCTGTCTGATTCTGTCAGGATTGTCCAGAATCTGCTGAAGCTTTTCAGGGGTAAGGATTATCGGACTGTCGAGATACTTCTTCTGCATCGAGGCCGGAAAATAGAGCGAGAGCATCGAGAGGTGCACGATCTGGCCCATCGTCAGCGGGTCGATGTGGTCATTGGCCAGTTCTTCGTCCTTCAACCCGACGACGTTCTTGTAATAGAACTTGACCGGGCAGGACACATAGTTCATCAGAGCCGAAGCCGACAGGTTGCGACGGCGTTCCGGGTCATCGGTCAGGTAATCACCGAGACGCTCGCGGACCTTTTCGGTCTTGACAACGGCGAAAGTTTCCTCTTCTCTCTGCGACAGACCGAAGGCATGCGACTCATGCGCGATGCTTCCTCGCCCGTACAACAACTCGAGTTGCATCAGGAATCGCGACCGGCCACCGCTGCGCATACCCTCGCCGGCGCGGGCGTCATAGACTAACGTCACATCGGACGCACGCGAAATCATCCTGTAGAAGTAATAGGCATACAACTCCTCGCCGTGGGTCGACGGGGGCAATCCGTATCCACGGCGTAACGCATCGGGGATAAATGTGCGTGCGCGCGACCGGCTCGGCATGATTTTGTCGTTCATCGACAGGACTATAATCCGGTCGAAGTCGAGGGCGCGTGTCTCAAGAAGACCCATGATCTGCAGACCCTCCAGTGGTTCGCCGGTGAAGGTAACAGTCTCGCCCGAGAGCAACCGGTCGACCAGATGGAAGACATTCGAGAAGCTCATCTCCACGCCGTATTGCGACACAGTGGCTCGCAAACGCCCTAAAGCCTGTTGGAAGAGAGAGAGCTGAATGCGCTCCATCGTCTTGTTGACTGTGCTGCCCTCATCTATTCCGCACAAGGCGGCGTCTACCATATCGAGCACACCCGACAGATAATTGATTGTTTCCTCCACTTTGGCACCCCGGCTGAGGGGACGGAGCATGTCGGCAAGAACGCGAGCACCGGGTTCGTCGCGCCCGGCGAGCCATTCGGGGGTGACAACACGTATATGCTTGTTCACGACATCCGACACAATGGCATTGGCAGTGTTGGTGCCGATCATGATATGCACTAACGGATGGGCGGCGAACAGCCGGAAATCCTCGTGATAATAGCCATAGCTCTCCCCAACGCGGCGCCGGTGCATGTGCAAACGGCGCAGATGGTACACGAACGAGGAGGTGGAGGTATGACGCATCGGATAACCCATGGTCAGATTGACAGGGCCTGTCTCGTCCGGCAGTGAATGGATCAACGGTATGAGCAAATTCTCGTCGGGAAGCACAACAGCGACGCGGGCGTCCTTGAAGGGGACTTCGCCTCCCCACTCGCGGATGCGGGCGGCGGCAATCTTGACCTGTGCCACATTGGACGGCGCGGCGGTCACGACGAGGCGTTCCGGAAGTTCGGAGACATCGCTGAGTGCGATATATTCGCGGGCCCATCCGGGCATCGGGAAGTTACGCATGTTGCGTCGCACGGCGCGTGCCGCCGCATTGTGCGAGTCGGCCTCAGCACCCAAGACAGGGCCGGTGGCATCCCAGAAGAATTCGGCGTATGAACGTCCGTCCTCGGTCTGATACGAAGCGAGTTCGCCGAACAGACGGGCCTCCGTGGTCGAGAGCACATTGAACCCGACCACGACCACCCGGCTCCAGGGCAGTTCGGCACAGGCTCCCGGCTCCGACGTGCCGGTCACCACCGACAGGGCCTGCAGGTATGAGGTACCGGTCATCGTAAGTCCCTCCGATTCGAGGTTACGCTTGAGGCCGTCGTAAAGTTCCGGCAACAGGCGCCACAGCTCGACGAAGCGTTCCTTCAGTTCGGAACTCTCGAAATTACTGTCGACTTTCTTCCAGAAACCCTCGATGTCGCCCGAATCGGGGCGGAACCCGAAATATCGTTCGATTACTTCCAGTTGTTCCTCGGTCAGAAAGTTGGATGAGATATTGCGGTAGTCGCGGATGTTCTTGAAGAGTTCGTGGGCATCCACCTCATAGCGGTCGACCTCGTTGAAGTCATTTATAACCGTCTCGCCCCAGGGGGCAAAGCGGTCGAAGTCGAGAATGCCCTTGCTCGTGGCCAGTTCCGGCTTCGAATCGAGCAGGTTTTTGTAGACATTGTAGAGACGAAACAGCAGATCGATGCGCGAGGCCACATCCCGACCGGCGATACGTTCCATAAACTCCGGAGCAGCCATAATCTCAGGGGCGAGAGCCACCTTGCCTCCCAATTCCTTCGAGAGAGCCTTCAGGAAAAATGTACCTGCGCGTCTGTTGGGGAATACAAAACAGAGGTCGGCGAGATTGTCGCCCGAATTGACATATGCACGAGCCACCGATTCGAGAAATGTCGGACGCCGGCTTTCATCCGAACCGGCATATATGCTGTTTCCGCTTGATGTTTTCATATAGACCGCAAATGTAACTAAAAATTTGCTTTTATGAAAATTGGTTTTATTAATAAAAAAGAGTAAATTTGCGGTTAAATAACGCCGGCCCACGAGCCGTAGCTTGATTAAAATGAGATTCAGAGACATTCCGGGGCACGAGCAGGTAAAAGCGATACTCCGCGGTATAGCCGATTCAGGGCATATACCGCATGCCATTATGTTGTCCGGTCCTTCAGGCCTGGGCAAGATGTTGCTTGCCCGCACCTACGCGCAGTACCTTCAATGCGAGCATCCGGTCGACGGCGAACCGTGCGGCACGTGCCGCAGTTGCCGTCAGCACGCCGACATGACGCATCCCGACCTGCATTTTGTCTATCCCATTGTCAAGAGCAAAAAGTTGGGACGGGTGGTATCAGCCGATGTAGCCGACCTATGGACCCGGATGCTAACTGAATATCCCACCATGTCGGAGGAGCGTTGGCTTGAACTGATCGAGGCAGGCAACTCGCAGCCGCAGATTTTTGTCGAGGAAGCTCGCGATATAGTCCGTGCGGACGCCTACCCTTCTTACAGTTCGAAATACAAGATATTCATTGTCTGGTTGCCTGAGAAGATGCGTGTCGAGACGGCCAATAAATTGCTCAAGGTCATCGAGGAGCCCTCGGAGGGCACCATGTTTATCATGGTCTGCAACAACGACCTGATGCTCTTGCCGACCATTTTCTCACGCGTGCAGCGCATGGCTGTCGGACGGCTGAGCGACGCGCAGATTGCCGGATACTTGCGTGACAGATACCATTACCCCGAGCAGGTGGCCGAACAGACAGCCCGGCTGTGCGGCGGCAGTCTGATACGGGCCGATGAGATTGGCTCGAATACGGGCGAGAACGAGGAATTCCTGGCCATATATCAGGATGTGATGCGCTCGGCCTACAGCAAAAAGGTGTCCCGTCTGCGTCAGTTGAGCGAGTCTCTGGCCGGTTTCGGCCGCGAGAAAATCAGACGCTTCCTCGACTATATGGCCCGCATGATCCGCGAGAATTTCATCTACAACCTGCGGATGCCGCAGCTGACCATGATGACCGGAGATGAAGAGGCCTTCTCGACAAGATTCTCGCCTTTTGTCAACCATCTGAATGTCGAGGACTTCCTGTCGGAGAACGACCGCGCCCGCCGCGACATAGAGCGCAATGCCAACGCCAAGGTCGTGCTGTTCGACTATTTCATCCTCATCATCATTCTTTTGCACCGTAAACCCAAACAATAAACCGCATATAAACATGAAGTTGTCAGACTTCAATTAGCATAAAATATATTTCCAGCAGCTATGAAACCAACCCTATTCGTACTTGCAGCCGGAATGGGCAGCCGCTACGGCGGCCTTAAGCAGCTCGACAGCCTCGGCCCCTCGGGCGAGACCATCATGGATTATTCCGTCTACGACGCTCTCCGCGCCGGATTCGGCAAAATCGTTTTCGTTATCCGCCACGATTTCGAACAGGAATTCCGCGATAAGATCATCTCCCGTTACGAGGGTCATGTCCCGGTCGAAGTGGTATTCCAGGACTTAAATAAGCTTCCGGAGGGATTCAAGCCCAATCCTGAGAGAACCAAACCTTGGGGTACCGGCCACGCCGTGCTGATGGGCAAGGATGTCATCCGCGAACCGTTCGGCGTCATCAATGCCGATGACTATTACGGTGCGGATGGTTTCAAGGTGCTCGCAGACTTCCTGCGTTCGGTCGAGGGCCAGAAGAACCGATACTGTATGGTTGGCTTCAACATCGGCAATACACTGAGCGAGAACGGCGGCGTGTCGCGCGGTCTCTGCTTTGTCAACGATGAGGGCTACCTGACGGGCGTCAAGGAGTGTCATGGCATCGAGCGCAAGGATGGCCATATCGTGCAGGTGAACACCTACGGTGAGACTGCACCTTTCCCTGAGGATGCGCATGTGTCGATGAACATGTGGGGATTCACTCCCGACTATTTCGATTACAGCGAACGTGACTTCATTAAATTCCTGTATGACCACGGCGATGAGGTGAAATCTGAGTTTTACATTCCGACGGTTGTCAACAATCTGATCGAGAGCGGCACGGTGACACTCAAGGTTGAACCGACCACATCGCGCTGGTTCGGCGTGACTTATGCCGCTGACCGTGAGACCACTGTCGCCGAGTTCAAGAAACTGGTGGACGAGGGCGTGTATCCGACACCGCTGTTCTAAATCTTGGGACGGGAGATGCGGGCCCGGGCCCGCAAGCGGTGACAAAAAGCTACGCTCGGAAGGTTCGACTTCCGCTTCCATCCCAAAATGCTATTTAAAACTAAACTTATGAAGGATAAAATTCTTGTAACAGGGGGCACCGGGTACATCGGTTCGCACACTACGGTCGAGCTTATCGAGGCCGGATATGAGGTGGTGATTATCGACAATCTGTCCAATTCCAACCGTGAGGTGCTTGACGGTATCGAAAAGATCACGGGCGTTCGGCCAGCTTTTGTCGAGGGGGATGCGACTGATATCGAGACTCTCCGCCGTCTGTTTGCCGAAAATCCGGGCATCAGGGGCATCATCAATTTCGCGGCCTCCAAGGCCGTGGGCGAGTCGGTCCAGAAGCCGTTGCTGTATTACCGCAACAATCTCAACACGCTGATGAATCTTCTCGACCTCATGCCCGAGAATGGCGTGAAGGGCATAGTGTTCTCTTCGAGCTGCACTGTCTACGGCGAGCCGGATGTCAATCCCATCGATGAGACGGCGCCGATCAAACCGGCCACGTCTCCTTACGGCAACACGAAGCAAATCTCGGAGGAGATTATCAATGATTTTGTTCACTCAGGTGCTCCGATCAAGAGTATCCTGCTCCGCTATTTCAACCCGATCGGGGCGCACCCGTCGGCGCTGATCGGTGAACTTCCGGTTGGCGTACCCAACAATCTTGTGCCTTATATCACGCAGACTGCGGCCGGCATCCGCAAGGAGCTCACGGTGTTCGGCGATAACTATGACACGCCCGACGGCAGTTGCATCCGTGACTTCATTGATGTCGTCGACCTTGCGAAAGCGCACGTGATCGCCATGAAGAGGATGCTTGACAATCCGGATACGGATGCCGTCGAGGTATTCAATTTAGGGACTGGCCACGGCGTGTCGGTGCTTGAGCTTATCAACACCTTCGAGGCGGCTACGGGCGTAAAGGTGCCGTACAAGATAGGTGCTCGTCGCGAGGGTGACATTGAGAAGATCTGGGCCGAGCCGCGCAAGGCCAACGAGGTACTTGGCTGGAAAGCCGAGATCCCCCTCGAGGAGACCATGCGCAAGACCTGGGCATGGCAATGCCACTTGGCCGAGCAGTAACATTAGCAAACATTTTACTATAATAGTAGCGGGGAGTGCCAATCAAACACTCCCCGCTATTATTCTTCCCATCTCCTCCCATATTCTATCTACCCTATGGGACGTATACTTTATGAATATACAGCAATCAATGACAATAGAACTGACAATAGAATCAGAAGAATAAATTTCATCCATTCCAAGTACGGCGCCACTTTGTTCTTTTGCCTTATCATGGAAACAAGGACGTATACCCCAACCGAGACTATTCCGGAGAAAGACAGCCATCCGAGCCAGCGCGGCAACGAACCCAGGCATATGATAAAAAGACTGAATCCATTACAAAGTGTAAAGGTCAATTCACAGACCTTTCTGCCATACACTCCATCAGGTATTATGTTTCCAAGTACACTCATAAAACCGACCATCGTTTAAGAAATCCCGTGATGCAAAAGCAAACCTTTTAAGAGAATCTCTTTGAAACTAACAAAAAAAAATAAAGATTTGTTTGATAGCGCTTTAAAATATTAAGCAAAGAGAGATAGTAAAGATAGATAGTGTAGTTCCAGTTTGAATAATCTCTGCGAAAAATCCGGTCCTGGCACAGCCACTTGGCCGAGCTGAGCGTTATCTCGAATCAGGCGGCTCGGAACGTAAGCCTCCGGCTTGCGAAGATTCAGAATCTAAGGCATCACGCCTCTTAGCTGACTTTTCACTCCCATTTGCGCAGAAATTGTTACAATTTGCTTAAAAAAGTGTCTTAGAGCAACATATCAACAAAACATTCCCCTTCTGGACTGAACTGAAGGGGAATGTTTTTATCTATAACTTCATGCGGGTTAGTGTTTGATGTCGTAGCCTTGGTCGCGGAGGTAGTCGAGGATGCGGTAGGCCATGGCGTGGTCGTAGTAGTCGAGGATGTGGGCTACCCAGTCGTTGTCGGTCGTGCCCCCTGAACGGGTGCGGTTGTAGTGCTTCACGACCTCGTCGTAGGCCTCAAGTTCTTCGACCATCTTTTCGTTGTCCTGACGGTAGGCGTTGCGATGGAACACGAGTTCGGCAGGCTGTTTGGGTTTGAGGTCCGGGTGTTCGCGTGGGATGCCGAGAGCCAGACCGCAGACCACGAATACGCCCTTGGGAAGTTTGAGAAGTTCGGCGACTTTCTTGGGGTCGACAGTTCGGAGATAGCCGACGCAGTTTGAACCGAGGCCTGCGGCCTGGGCGGCGACCACAGCGCTCATCATGGCGAGCGACGCGTCGATTATGCCGATTGTCACTCCGTCCATGGTGTCGGTAAAGGGAGGCATGTCGAGACCTTTCTTTTCGGCAAGAAGTTTAATCTTGTTATAGTCCGAGCAGAAGATGAGCAGACGGTTGCAGGTCTTGAGCTGCTTAGAGTTTGTGAGCATGTATAGTTCTTCCTTAAGGGCCTGGTCGTCGATGTCGATTACAGAAAACTGCTGGCCGTTATAAGAGGTTGGTGTGTTCATCACGGCGCGGTAGATGAGATCCATTGTTTCGGCCGGAATGGCCTCGCGCTCGTAGCGGCGGACGCTGGTGCGCTCCAGGAGCGCGTCTTTTGCACTAATCATATTTTTGGGTTTTAGATTACGGGTTAATATATTTCTCATTACGGGCCACCACGAGAAGCCAGCAAAGCTGGCTCGGTGGGTTTCCCAATTAAAAAACCGGGGAAGGCGCTGGACTTCTCCGGTTCTATAAATTCCACATCAAAGTATTGTGACGAAACTCCGTATGACAGGATTTGAGTGCTCACCAATCTTTGTAATCCGCCTTGTGACCCCGTAGGGGTCAACGCCTTTCGGCGCGGGGCCCGCCATCGACGGGCAAGCGTGTCTCGGTATTTCGAATAAATTTGATGAGTTTCCCAATTTGCTTTGATGTGGTTTCTCTCATCATTTACAACGCAAAGATAATGCATCCGGTTCTATTTTCCAAATTCGCGAGCCAATTATTGCTATTTTTATTCTATTTCTGAGTCAGGATTCGCCCAATAGTATCTACCGCCTTTTTATGTTCGCGCCTACATATGAAATGAGCATACTCAGCATCCCATCCCTCGTTAATCTGCACCGCGTAGTTAATAAAGCGCGTAATCTTATGGATGTGTACGTAGTTCTCAAACATTCGAGTAAAAAGTCTACTTCGGTATTCTTGCGGTGGAATATTCAAATGATGTCATAATACGAAAGGGCGACCTTGATTTGATCGCCCTCCATATTCTGTATATCAAATGAGATATCCATTTAGATTTTCACTGTGAATGTACACTTCTTCTTATCAGACAACTTTTGCTGCTGTCTGCTTTTCCTTTCTCCTAAATCTTTCATAAAATGAAGTATAAGAGAAGATGGATTTGTAATTTTAATATTCTCAGTCATCTGACATCGTTTTGTTTTACAACGCAAAGATAATGCATCCGGTTCTATTTTCCAAATTCGTGAGCCAATTATTGCTATTTTTATATTTCCATAATTGCAACTATCCGCTACCGGAGCTTTTACCGTCCGGGGGCTGGTCAGAATTCCGATGAGAAGTGGAAGCGTATTTTCGGGAAGTCGGACTGGGCCATCTGCAGGACGTAGTTCGAGTCCGCCAAGAACACATCCCGGCCTTCCTTGTCAGTCGCCATGAACTGATGCTTGCGCTTCTTGAACGCTGCCAACGCTTCCTCGTCGTCGCTCTCTATCCAGCACGCCTTGTAGAGGCTTATCGGCTCCCAGCGGCATTGCGCTCCGTATTCATGCAGCAGTCGGTATTGTATCACCTCAAACTGCAGCTGACCGACCGTGCCGATAATCTTCCGACCATTGAATTGATTGGTGAATATCTGAGCCACACCCTCGTCCATCAGCTGGTTGATGCCCTTGTCGAGCTGCTTCTGTTTCATCGGGTCAGCATTCTCGATATACTTGAACATCTCTGGCGAGAATGAAGGCAGTCCCTTAAAGTGCAGGTTCTCGCCTCCGGTCAGCGTATCGCCAATTTTGAAGTTGCCGGTGTCAGGGATACCGACAATATCGCCCGGATATGCCTCGTCTACAATATTCTTCTTCTGCGCCATGAACGCCGTCGGAGCGGCGAAACGCATCATCTTGTCGTTGCGCACATGCTTGTAGTAGACATTACGCTCGAACTTGCCCGAGCAAATCTTGACAAAGGCGATACAGCTACGGTGGTTGGGGTCCATGTTGGCGTGAATCTTGAAAACGAAACCAGTGAAGCCCTCCTCTTCGGGGTGAACCTCACGCTCCTGTGCCATAATCGGACGCGGCGACGGGGCAATCTCGACGAAGCAGTCGAGAAGTTCCTTGACACCGAACGTATTGAGCGCCGAACCGAAGAATACCGGAGCCATCTCTCCTTTCAGATAGTCGCTCTTGTCAAATTCTGGATATACCCCCTCGATGAGTTCAAGGTCTTCGCGCAGCTTGGCGGCATTCTCCTCGCCGACCAGCCGGTCGACCTCCGGAGAATTGACGTCATCGATCTCGACGCGCTCGCTGACCGTCTGTTTCGACGGCGTGAAGAGGTCGAGTCCGTGCTCATATATATTATAGACACCCTTGAACCGCTCGCCCATATTGATAGGCCACGACAGCGGACGGACACCGATCTTAAGTTCCTTCTCGAGTTCGTCGAGAATGTCAAATGGGTCGCGGCCCTCGCGGTCCATCTTGTTGACAAATATGATGACGGGTGTGTTGCGCATGCGGCACACCTCCATCAGGCGACGAGTCTGGGTCTCCACACCCTTGGCGACGTCGACCACGATGATTACCGAGTCGACAGCTGTCAAGGTGCGGAAAGTATCCTCGGCGAAATCCTGGTGACCCGGGGTGTCGAGGATATTGATCTTATAGTCGCCGTAATTGAAACCCATCACCGAGGTGGCCACCGAGATGCCGCGTTGCTTCTCAATCTCCATCCAGTCGGATGTGGCGGTTTTCTTGATCTTGTTGCTCTTGACAGCACCGGCCACATGTATGGCACCACCAAAAAGCAGCAGTTTCTCTGTCAATGTAGTCTTACCCGCGTCCGGGTGAGAGATGATGGCGAAAGTTCGCCTGCGTTCGATTTCGTTGGTTAGTTCGCTCACAATCAAATTTTTGAATAGTTATTCAGCACCTGCTGAGGCACTCCTCAAGAGAATTGCGCCAGTAGGGTATGTCGAGGCCATAGACCGTCTTGATCTTGGCCTTGTTAAGCACGGAATAAGCCGGACGCTTTGCCGGTGTGGGGTGTGCAGATGTCGGAATTGGTTTTATCTTCACCTTCTTGCCGGTCATCTGCATGATTGCCTTGGCCACGTCGTACCATGTTGCGACGCCCTCGTTGGTGTAATGGTACACACCGGCCACCCACTTGTCGCTGTTGATGATGGTATGTATGGCCTTGGCGAGGTCAGCCGCATAGGTCGGCGCACCGATCTGGTCGGCCACGACGCCAATCTCAGACTCACTCTTGGCACGCTCGACAATCTTCTTGACGAAATTGCTGCCGTATTCGGAGTACAGCCAGCCGGTGCGGATTATCATGGCGTCCTGGCAGAAAGAGCGGAGCAATGCCTCGCCCTCGAATTTGGTACGTCCGTAGATACTCTGCGGGTACGGCTCGTCATTCTCCTCATACGGGCGGAAATGCTGTCCCGAAAAGACACAATGCGACGAGATATGAATCACCTTGGCGTTCGTGCGGAGCGCCGCCTGGGCGATATTGCCGACCGAAGTGGTGTTGACTACGGCGGCCTTGATGGCATCACTCTCGGCCTGGTCGATGTCTGAATAGGCCGCGCAATTTATTATGTAATTGAATCGGTTGTCATCCAGAAAGCGGTCGATAGCACGTGCGTTCGTTATATCGAGCCGGTCGATATCCGTATAAGTTGCCTCAATCCCGTTATCCCTCATTAATTCCCGCCTGAGGCAGGTCCCGAGCTGACTGTTGCAGCCGGTCACCAATATCTTTTTCATAGTCTAATCACTGAATTCGAGTTCGTTGTGGTAATCTTTCTTGTAGTAATCGGCCAGCAGGGCAAGGAACTTGGAAATCTGGCGCGAGGCGGCGCCCGTCTCGTCCGAAATCTCCTTCTTCTGCAGCCGGAGCATCAGGAGCCCGTATAGGGCATCAAAGCATGTTTCTATTTCGTCTTTCTTGTTGTCTCCGGCCTTGGCGCGGAGTTCCACTATGAGTGGCAGTGTGCTATAGTATTGAGTGGCGTAAGCAGCAAATTTAGGATCTTTCAGCAGGCGGCGGTGCAAGTTTTCCATGTCGGCGAGCGTGTTGATATTGAGCTGGAGGTGTCCGGATTTCTCCTTGCCCTCGCGGCGCATCATGTCGATGAGCGACTCATACCATTCGCGCATGTCGCGGCGCTGGGCGTCATCGAGCCCTTCGTACCGGTCGATGAGGTTCTCCTGGATTTTGTCCAGGTCAAGCCCATAGGCACGTATGATGTCCTCGATCTGCCACATGTAGAGCAGATATTCAGCGATGTTTTCACGTTTTTTTGCCGATGCAGTTATCATCCTTTCGTATACCTTTTCTGTTTAATATGCAAAATTACTAAAAAATGCGTGGTTACGCAACTTTGGCGTGCGGGCGTGGAATAATCCCGCTCACCCTTATAACAAAACTAATTAGTCACAAGTTAACAAAGTATGATAAAAATTTTGTACATATGGCACGATTGCTTCGTGGTGATGACTCCGGCGGCGACCATCGTGTTCGACTACTGGCTGGACGCCGGCGGCCTGAAAAATGACTTTCCGGCTTTTATTGACCGGATTGACCCGGCGCTACCCTTGGTGGTCGTTGTGAGCCACAGCCATAAGGACCATTACAACCCTTCCATATTCGGCTGGGCCAAACGGTTCGATAACATTCATTTCGTGGTCAGTACGGATATCTGGAAGCGTATGCGCCACATAGTGAGTCCGACATCTGTATATACCGGTCCGAAAGTTGATGCCGGGCGCGTCACCGTGCTCAGACGCAATGAATCGGCCGAGATAGCCGGCGTCAGGGTGGCCGCATTTCCATCGACGGATGTTGGCAACTCCTATATCGTGGAGTCAGCCGGGCGGCGCATATTCCACGCCGGCGACCTCAATTGCTGGGCATGGCGCGACGATTCGACCGAACAGGAGATCCGCAAAGCCGAGGGAGACTTCCGTGCCTGCCTCCGCGACATAGCGGCCTATCTCTCTGGCCGTCCGATCGATTATTGTTTCTTCCCGGTGGATTCCCGCATCGGCACGGGCTATGCGAGCGGCGCCGCTGAATTCGTGCGAAGCTTCGATGTCCGCCACTTCTTCCCGATGCACTTCGAACTCGGTGATGCCACCGAACGCGCCGGACGCCGCGCCGATGCGGCCGACACATCGCTTTACGCCAATCCGGAGCGTGGCGAATATATTCCGCTGACGCAACCCGGAGCTGTATATACCGACTCCAGCGGCGCCGCGGGCCTTCCGGAGTGACCCGACACATCCCTCGGAAGTTCAACACGTTACAATCAAGCTCCGACAAATAAAGAGATAAAAAGAACAACTGTTAAAATACGTTAAAATAAGAGCCGGAACGTGTCCGATTTCAGGGGGAGGTTGTTATAAAGGCATAGAGTGAGTATTAACCCTTTAAGATTCCACATTATGGCTGAAAAACAACAATTCAAGCAGAGGCTTCTGAGCCTCCAAGGCAATCTCTTCAACTTCGCCTGCCAGCTGACCGCCGATCGCGAAGCCGCACAGGATCTCGTTCAGGATACTACCCTTAAGGTGCTTGACAACGAGTCGAAGTATGTTGACAACGTCAACTTCAAGGGATGGGTGTTCACGATCATGCGCAACATCTTCATCAACAACTACCGTCGTCACGTACGTACGGCCACAGTGATTGACACGACTGAAGACCTCTACCACCTGAACCTCTCGCAGGAATCAGGCCTCGCCACTCCCGAAGGCTCATTCGCCGCCAAGGAGATATCAGTGGCAATCAACGAATTCTCCAACGAATACAAGGTGCCGTTCTCGATGTACATCGCCGGTTATAAATACAGCGAGATTGCCGAGAAAATGAACCTTCCGTTAGGCACGGTCAAGAGCCGTATCTTCTTCGCACGCAAGCGCCTGCAAGTCCTTCTGAAAGACTACAGATAATACTTTCATTCACTCGACTGGCAGACTCTGAAGGGAGGCTTGCGATTTCAGCCATTGAAAAATATTTGATGACACGCACTTTGCGTGTCATCTTTTTTTATTAAATTTGCAAGTTGAAGCCAAGTACGCCTGCACACGCTGTCAGATGCCTCGGCTTCGGATGGATGTATGAGTAAGAAAATAAAGAAACTGAACTTCTGGGTACGCCGTCGGTCGCACATCGCGGTGATTGCCATCGGCTCGCTGGTGATTGCCATGCTGGTGCTCAACGAGGATGCCTCGTGGGAGCACAACATGGAGTATCAGGAGCAGATCAAGGGCCTCAACGAAGAGATCAAGCTCTGCCAGGACTCGGCTGAATATTACCGCCGTCAGCGCCAGCAACTTCTGACCGGCACCGAAGAACTGGAGCAGATCGCCCGCGAGGAGTACCGTATGCAGAAACCTACGGAAGACGTATATATCATAAAGGAAAAATGAAGGGAAAAGATAACAGACAACAGACTCCCGTGGCCTCAAGAGCGCGACTGCGCCGTGCCATGGAGGCGCTGGCCACTTTCGGTCTGATATTGGTAGCCGCCGGACTGGTGGCACCGATGTCCTTCACGCAGTCGCCTGCCTGGATGGCGACATTCAAGTGGATTTATGCCGCCGGAGCGCTGATGTATTTCGGTGCCCGTCTGACGGCCTCGTTCGGACGTGACGAGTCGATGCGTGTCCGCAGGTTGCGCCGCATGGAGACCTGGGCCGGAATATGCTTCCTGGTCGCCGGTTTCTTCTGGTTCTACAACACAGCCAATTCGCTATGGATGGCAAGCCCGTTCAAGGCCATGCAGGAGACTATCGTTTTCACTCTGGCCGGAGCCGTGATTCAGGTAGTGGCCTCATGGATGCTGTCATCCGCCCAGCAAAAGGAGTTACGTCAGGCTGCAGCTGAGCGGGCCAAGAAGAACGGCGCAGACGAACCGAAAAAGTAACAGTGCAGGTTTCACAAAGAGAATCTGAAGTGTACGACGAGAAGGGAACCATACTGACCATCGACATTGGCAACACAGCCTTGAAGGCGGCCCTGTTCCGCGACGGCGTGCTATCGCAGTCGGTGGCCGGAATCGGACTTGGATTCGAAGCTGTCGAGACGATGCTGACCTTCAATACAGTCGACGGAATCTGCTATTGCTGTGTGGGGACAGATCCGGATGGCATCGCCGACAGACTGCGCGGCGGTGAGATTCCGTTCATCGAGCTCAAGGCGGACACTCCGCTCCCGATTACAGTCGAGTACGACCGGACCTCCTTGGGGGTTGACCGGGTGGCCGCCGCCGTCGGTGTCGCAGACCCGGATGTCCCGGTGCTGGTGGTCGATGCCGGTACGGCGCTTACCGCCGACCTCGTGGCCGATGGACGGTTTATCGGCGGTAATATATCGCCGGGCCTTAAACTGCGGTTCCGCTCGCTCAACCACTTCACCTCCCGACTGCCGCTGGTAAATCCCTACGGGGACTGCCCGGTCTTCGGCCACAACACCGAGACGGCTATCCGTGCCGGTGTGGTAAACGGAATGATATCCGAAATCATAGCCGCGTACGACTATGCGCGGGCTGAATTTAAGAACGCAAAACTTGTGCTCACCGGCGGGGACGCTCCATTGGTTGCCCCAAAACTGGCCGACCACGGTCTCGATCCTGTGACCGACTGCGAGGCCGTCGGACGCGGACTGGTGAGAATTTACAACTATAACAACAACTTATGAAATTCAAATTCCTATTTGCCCTCTTGGCATTGCTCGGGCCTTTGGCCATATCGGCGCAGAATGCAAATACAACTTCGCCGTACTCGATGTATGGCTACGGTCTGCTCAGCGACCACGCCACATCCATGCAGCGACAGATGGGCTCGGTGGGTTACGCAATGAATTCCGGACGTCAGATCAATGTGATGAACCCGGCCTCGTACGCCCAGGCGGACTCGATGACATTCCTGTTCGACATGGGCGCCGACCTCTCGTTCATCTGGAACGAGGAGAATGGCGCGAAAGAACATTCGACCGGTGGCGGCCTCGACTATGTGACCATGCAGTTCCCGCTCAGCAAGTATATGGGCGGTTCGATCGGCCTTCTTCCCTACAGTTCGGTGGGCTATGCGTTCGGAAATGAGATTCAGCACGGTACGATGTCAAACCAGGGTTCTGGAGGTATCAACGAACTCTATTTAGGTCTGGCCGGTAAGTTCAAGGGATTCTCGCTCGGCTTCAATGTGAGCTATAATTTCGGTAATATCGTCAACGACGTGTTCGCCAATCCAACCTCGGGTTCGACCAAGTTCGAGCATGTGATGAAGGTGCGCGACTGGGGCATCCAGTTAGGCGCGCAGTACACTGCAAAACTCACCCGCACGGACCGTATGGTTGTCGGCATCACTTACAGCCCGAAGAAAACCCTGCTTGGAGACTCTTGGGCAACCATTCAGGAGATGGTGCAGGACTCGAAGCCGACTGAATTGGGCCGCATGAAGCTGAAAAACAACTACTACACGCCGAACACCATCGGCGCCGGTATCAGCTACACGCACGAGCGTACCAGCCGCCTGAACGTAGAGATCGACTACACGTGGCAGGGCTGGAGCGACTGTAAATACTCGCCGCTCCCGTCAGCATCAAATCCGGACGAAATCGTGTTCGAGGGTATGACTTTCAACGACCGCACCCGCTACGCTGCGGGCGTGGAGTGGACGCCGAAGATTCGCGGCAGTTATCTGCAGAGAGCAGCCTACCGCCTTGGTGCATATTATACTGACGATTATCTGAAGATACGCAACAACGGCGTTCGCGAATACGGTGTGACCTGCGGTTTCGGTTTCCCGACTGTCGAAGGCAAGACCATGATCAACCTCGGTCTGGAGTGGAAGATGCGCAAGGCACACCCGCAACCGCTTATCAAGGAAAACTATTTCAACATCACGCTTGGCGTCAACTTCAACGAAGTCTGGTTCTTCAAGCGGAAAATCCGGTAAAAGGTGCCGGGTGCCAGGCTCCGGGGACCGGGTACCCGGAACCCCAAAAGAAACATGCAAGGAGTTAGCAGATTATTATTGATATCGATGTTGGTGCTTCTGATGGTGGCCGCCGGCTGCCGTGAGGAGCACAAGATTGATGTCGCCGCCCGCCTCAACCCCAAGAATATGGCCACCATGACCACCAAGAACGTGGCTACGTTCATCTCTGACTCGGGCGTCGTGCAGTATAAGATTGTGGCTCCGATCTGGAAAGTCTTCGAGGAGGCCGATACCCCGTATTGGACTTTCCCCGAGGGTCTGTACCTGCAGAAGTATGACCCGTACTTCCACGTCATCGCAACGGTGGCGGCCGATTCGGCCAAGTTCTTCAGCAACCAGAAGCTGTGGCGCCTCGACGGCAACGTCGAGATGACGAAAGCCCCGAAGGACTTGTTCCAGACCGAACAGCTCTTCTGGGACCAGCGAATAGGAAAAATCTACAGTGATTCGTTTATACATATACAGACTGAGACGCACGTGCTCGAAGGCATCGGGTTTGAGAGCAACGAGCGCCTGACTACATACCGGATTATCAAGCCCCAGGGTATCTTCCCGGTCAACAATGCTGAGTTCCAGGGTTCGCCTGACTCTACCCGTCCGGCCCCGGTTCCCCCGATTTCGGGCGGTATCGCCCCGGTCGGCGGAAGCGCCCTGACACCTTGACAACGTTGACAACGACTGCGGTGACAGCCTTGACTTTCCGCCCTTACAAACGTCTGCAATACACACGACCCTCTAATCATCAGATTTATGGTTCTCCCTTTATCACTCGCCATAACCATCACTCTCATCGCCATTATCTTCTCGGGGCTCTTCTCGGGCTCGGAAATTGCGTTCGTGCAGTCGAGCAAGGTGCGCCGCGAGATCGATGCGGCCAGCGGCGGCGTCATCAACCGTATCCTCAAGAATTTCAGTCACCACGAGGATATGTTCATCTCTACACTATTGGTTGGCAACAATGTGGTGCTGGTCATATACGGTATTGCGTTCTCAGCAATAGTCAACCCGCTGCTCGAAGCATGGTTTGACAACAATGAGGCGCTGGTGCTGGTCTGCAACACGATTCTGTCGACAGGTGTGATACTAATCACCGGTGAGTTTCTGCCGAAGACCACCTTCCGCATCAACCCGAATTTCATGATGCGGATATTGGCGCTGCCGCTATATGTAATCTACATTATCCTCTACCCGGTCTCGCTGCTGGTGTCGTGGATTTCGCGGGGCCTGATGAAGTTGGCCGGCATAAAATCGGAGAACGCAACAAAATCAATGCTGACTATGGACGAACTCGACGATTACATACAGCAATCGATTGACGAGAACACCGATAAGCAGACCATTGACAATGAGGTGAAGATATTCCGCAAGGCCATAGATTTCAAGGACACCCAGATTTCGGAGTGCATGACCCCTCGCAACGAGATAGTCTCCGTTCCGGTCGAGGGCACAACCCGCGAGGATCTCATAGAACGGTTCATAGAGACAGGCCTCTCGAAGGTGGTCGTCTACCGCGAGGATATCGATGACGTCATCGGCTACATACATGTTTCGGAGCTGTTCAACGAGCAGAACGAATGGCGTTCCAAGCTCAAGCCTGTCCTCTTCACGCCCGAGACCATGTTGGCCAACAATATGATGCGCCGCATGATGGCTGAGAAGAAATCGATGGCAATCGTAGTCGATGAGTTCGGAGGCACGGCCGGCTTGGCCACACTTGAGGACATGGTCGAGGAAATATTCGGCGAAATCGAGGACGAGCACGACCGCAAGCGGCTCGTGGCCCGAACCCTCGGCGTAAATTCTTATGTATTCTCGGGACGCGTCGAGATAACAACTATCAACGAGGAGTTCGGACTTAACATAAAAGAGAGCGAATCGTATCACACTTTGGCCGGATATATCCTCGACAATCTGGAGGCTCTGCCCACCACGGGCTCGACTTTCGAGATCGGTTCGCTGAAATTCACCATCAAGAAGATGTCGACCACCAGAATCGAACTGGTCAAAGTGGAGAAAATTGAGACCCAAAATCAGTAAGTGCCAAATTGTTCACCGAAAAATTGGACGATATAGTCCAATATTTGCCAAATTGGCGCATCCAAATGTTAAATTATTGTGCAATTCGGGAATTTAGCATATATTTGAATCGAAAACCAATAAAAGGAATAAGCTCCCAACGATAATGTCTTGTCTGCGGGAACTTAAACAAAAAAGAGATAAATAAATACAAACAAGACAAAACACACATAATCAGCTTAATTTAATGAACGGTAAGGACACCTTCAAATCCTCTGTGATAGGAATGCAGGGAAATCTGTTCTCATTCGCGCTGAAACTGACGTTGAATGAAGAGGAAGCCCATGATCTGGTTCAGGACACTACGCTGAAGGCTTTGGACAACGAAGCAAAGTTCGTGGACAACGCGAACTTCAGTGGGTGGATGATGACAATCATGCGCAACATCTTCATCAACAACTACCGCAAGCGCATCCGTGAGAACACGGTCGTGGATTCAACCGAAGACCTTTATCACCTGAACCTGTCGCAGGAGTCAGGAGTTCAAACTCCCGACGGTGCGTACGCAGCCGGAGAAATCAGCGCTTTACTCAACGGCTTCCCCGCAGATTACCGCAAACCTTTCGCCATGCGCATAGCGGGCTACAAGTATGAGGAAATCTCAGAAAAGCTTAATATGCCGCTCGGCACAGTCAAGAGCCGAATCTTTTTTACCCGAAAGAGACTCCGCGAATTGCTAAAGGATTATAGGTAACCCGTAAACTCTTTTTCTCTTAAACACTTTTCAATTTACAACTATAGCCGAACCTTTGTGAACTTCAAACTTTACAAGTGAAACCTAAATTTGCAGAACGAATAGCGGTTTATTAGAAATATCTGAATACGCGATGCTCCCCAGCATCGCGTATTTTGATTTCCCCCCCACACGCACACAGGGCTGTTTCCAACGGTTTTGCTCCGCGAGGTTGGCGGTTTGGATGTTTTTTCTTATCTTTGGGGCAAATTTCTGCCTTATGAAACATTTCTCGCTTTATAAATCAATGGCTCTCGGCGCAGTCGTGAGTCTCACTATCTTGGGTTACGGTCTGCCGGCAGCCATGGCCGCGACGCCGGAATCGGCGGCTATCACTCCGGCCATGCTCGAATCGCTCCGTGCATCTTACAAGTCTGACGCTTCGGCCCGCGCCGTGCGCAACGCTTTGGCCGGCACTTCGATTGACGTGCTGGCTCTCGACGCGGAGAACCGCAATACGTTCGACGACCACTTCTCGCACCGCGTGCCCTCAAAGGGCATAACCGACCAGAAACGTTCGGGCCGTTGCTGGCTTTTCACAGGTCTAAACGTGCTCCGCTCACAAATGATGGCCAAAAATGACCTGCCCGAGTTCAAACTGTCGCAAGCCTACAATTTCTTCTACGATCAGCTCGAGAAATCGAACCTGTTCCTCCAGGGCGTCATCGACCATGCCGACCGTCCGATGAGCGACCAGATGGTGGAGTGGCTGTTCCGCAATCCGCTAAGCGACGGGGGCACGTTCACCGGAGTCGCCGACAACATAGCGAAGTATGGCGTCGTGCCTGCCGAAGTGATGCGCGAGTCGTTCTCGGCTGAGAACACCAGCCGCCTCAGCCAGCTTGTTGCTCTGAAGCTACGCGAGGATGGCCTCGAACTGCGTGGCATGCGCGAGAAGAAACGCAACGCCAAGGAGATTGCCGCCCGCAAGCAGCATATGCTCGGCGAGATTTACCGCATGCTGGCCCTCAGCATCGGCGAGCCTCCCACGGAGTTCACCTGGACCCGCAAGAACTCAAAGGGCGAGGTGGTCGACACACGCAGGTACACTCCGCAGAGTTTCTATCAGGAATATGCCGGCAATGACCTGCAGAATGATTATATCATGCTGATGAACGACCCGTCCAGACCCTATGGCAAACTCTATGAGATTGATTTCGACCGTCATCTCTACGATGGCCAGAACTGGACTTATGTCAACCTTCCGATCGAGGATATAAAGAAAATGGCCATCGAGTCAATCAAGGACTCGACTATGATGTACTTCTCGTGCGACGTCGGCAAGTTTCTCAACCGCGACAACGGCGTGCTCGACCCGGCCAATTATGACTATGAGTCGCTGATGGGCGTGAAGTTCGGCATGGACAAGGCCGACCGCATACGCACCTTCGCCAGCGCGTCGTCGCACGCCATGACGCTGGTAGCCGTCGACCTTGATGCTGACGGGAAACCGACCAAATGGATGGTCGAGAACTCGTGGGGCAAAGGCGCCAACGACGGACATCTCATCATGACCGACAAGTGGTTCGACGAGTATATGTTCCGTCTGGTGGTCAACAAGAAATACGCCACCGCCGAAGCCCTTGAGATACTTAAACAGAAACCGATCCGTCTCCCGGCATGGGATCCCATGTTCACACCCGACTTATGAAGAAAAAATCAATTCTCTCAGCCGTGGCGTTGGCTATATCGCTCGGCGTAGCCTCTTGTTCGGATAATCTGTCGGAGTATGATGTAGACTATATTCCCGTTCAGTTCGCCGAAGGAGGCGCCTGGGTGTTCATTGACGCCGAAGGCAACCGTGTCGGCAATCAACAATGGGAGTTCGAACCGACGGTGACCCGCGACGGCATCTTCACCGCCCGTACCGACAGCGCCCTGTGCGTCTACAAATGGGATAAAGATGTGGCGAAGCCCATCGACTCGCTGACTAATCTGGTATCGGTCGGAGTCATCAACGAGGGTCTGTTGCCCGTATCCCGCAAAATGGAACGCATTCGCATCGTCAATAAGAAGGGAGATACGAAATTCACCCTTGACCCAATTGACGGCAAAGAGGTTACATCATGCGCCACCCAGTTCAACGAGGGACTTCTGGTCATCACCACAGAGGACAACAAATATGGAGTTGTCAACACCAAGGGTGAACTTGTAGTCAAACCGGCCTACCAGTCTATATCGGACTTCAACGAGGGCTACGCCCTGGCCGTGAACTACAATACTGACGCTGAGGACGGCGACATCAGATATACAATCATAAACCGCAAGGGTGAAACCACACCTGTAAAAGGAGAGTTCGGATTCCCTTCGGACGAAGGAGGCGAGATAACGCCGGAATTCAACGGTGGAATTGCGTTAGTCTACGGCAAGCCGGACACTTCTGACGATTACTATATCCCCAGAATGGTGTCCATCTCAACCGAGGGGGAAGTGTCGCAACTCAAGGGCTCTGTCAACATAACCATGTTAGCCAACGGCTCATACATCACAAGTCAGTATGTCGACACTATCTCCAGTTACACTCTCAAAGACAAGGAGGGCAAAATATTGATGAAAAGCCAAGCCGACCAGACTTTCCAAGGCTCAGGCAAGTATGTTTTTGTTTCCGAGGAAAAGGGCACTGTGGTGTATACGGATGACGGCAAGGAAATAGGCAAAATCCAGAGCGAGGGCTATGTCTATTGGCCCGGAGGCAAGTTCGGCCCGGTTGCAACAGACTGGGACAGCAAGACATATCAGTCAACTTACCGGCTTTTCGACAGCAAATGCGCACAGCTGCAGCTTCCGGCTTTGTACGGTGTCGGCTCGAGGACAACAATCCCGCTTGTGGATTACGAAGAAGGTGATGGAGACTGGGATCCTACGGTTTCATCCGGCTACGTCGACTTGACCTCGGCAACATCCAAACTTGTGTCTATGATCAGCGGAGGTGTTCGTGGTAAGAAAAACTACTACCTCGGGCAGTCTGTCGCCGAGATTCTTGCCGGCGACAACGCCCGCTACTATTCAGGCAGCGACAGGACGCTATATCTTCCGCCGGACTCAACGGGCTACCTCGGTTCGGGAGCCGGATTCTGGATCAACGGTTCGGCACACGCTTCGGCAAGCATCGTCGCACCTGTCTACCAGCAATATTTCGAAGTCCATCACATCGATTACTGGGGCACGGCCTGGGGCTGGAACCGCAAGCGCCAGGTGGGAGTGAAATTCAACCCGTCGGCCAAAGTCGAATCGTTCGACATACAGTTGCGCACCAACCATGCGTCTGGTCTTGAGTTGCGCGATGCAGTCGGACGCCGCCTCCGCAAGGAAGGATACACCGAGGTCGGGAACACAGACAATTACTCGGAATTCAGCAACGGCTCATCATCGGTCATCATCTATGGCACCCGCGACAGCAACGGCGTGGGCATGATAATCGGAGACAGAGGCAGCAAGATGTCGAACACCCAGAAGGCCACGCTTGCGGCCAGCCTGTAAAAGCCCGGTTCAAGCATGAAGATGTGTATGTAATTTTTTGATTTTTATTGACAAAATGAAATTCAAGTCACTTATTTCAGCACTCCTTTCAGCAGTGCTGACAGTCGGTGCGGTCACGACTTTCGTCGTGTCAACTCCCATCGAAGCCCAAGCTAAAAAGACATCCCACAAAAAGAGCAAGGCGAAAGCCTCCTCTAAGAAAAGCTCCTCTAAGAAAAGCTCCAGCCGGTCTTCAAAATATTCGAAGAAGAGCCGCAAGACCGCTCGCCGTTCGCGTTACTCACAGTCTTACTCAGCTCCCGTATCTGCCTACCAAGGCACTGTTGTGCCGGGGCGGGAGATTGTCATCGACAAACCCAACCTGACGCTCACCGTTCTCGATGAAGGTAAGCCCATTGCGCAGTACGGCGTCTGCTGTGGTGAGAACTACGGCCAGAAGAAACGCGGGGGTGACCATAAGACACCCGAGGGCCAGTTCTTGGTCAGCTCGATCGAGGACGCTTCCGGATGGACTATCCGCGGGAAGAACGGCAAGATTTACCGTGGATGCTACGGCCCGTGGTTCTTCAGGCTCGCCACGCCGCAGAGCCGCCATATAGGCATACACGGCACCGACGAACCTGAATCAATCGGCAAGCGCGAGAGCGAGGGCTGTGTCCGCCTGCGCAATGAGGACTTGCTCAAACTCAAGGAGTACATCTTTGTCGGAATGAAAGTCACCGTCCTCCCCGACGAGCAGTAAAAAGACGCGTCAAGTTCGGAAATTACAATTTTAAATATTTGCAATTCAGAAAAATACGTTTTCTTTGATTTTCACGTGCAAAACACCATTTCCAGGATTTTACTCGGGTGGGGAATTTTGTGATTTGGAAAAAAATTTGTATCTTTGCGCGAATTTGGTGTGCGCGTGCGCGAACCGTGTTCGGCGATACGGCACCAAGTCATTGTCAATAAGCGCATTTGTACGCGCTTAGCCATAATACTAACTTTATAATTATGATTAAAATCACATTTCCCGATGGGAGCGTAAAGGAGTTTGCCGAAGGCGTTACTCCCTATCAAATCGCAGAAAGCATCAGCCCTCGTTTCGCTGCTGACGTTCTGGCCTCGAAAGTAAACGGAGAAGACTGGGACATATCACGTCCCGTCACAACCGACGCGACCATCGAGCTATTCAAGTGGGATGACCCCGAAGGCAAGCACGCTTTCTGGCACTCGTCCGCACACCTCCTGGCCGAGGCTCTGCAGGAGCTCTACCCCGGTGTGAAGTTTGGCATCGGTCCCGCCGTTGAGAATGGCTTCTATTACGACATCGACCCGGGCGAGAACAAAATCACCGCCGAGGACTTCCCGAAGATCGAAAAGAAGATGATCGAACTTGCACAGCGCAAGGAGGAGATCAAGCGTGCCGACATCTCGAAGGCAGACGCGCTCAAGATGTTCGGCGACCGTGGCGAGGAGTACAAGTGCGAGCTTATCAGCGAGCTCGAGGACGGCCACATCACCACCTACACCCAGGGTGCATTCACCGACCTCTGCCGCGGTCCGCACATCGCCAACACCGCCCCCATCAAGGCCGTCAAGATTACATCGCTCGCCGGCGCATACTGGCGCGGCGACGAGAAGCGCAACCAGCTCGTGCGCGTCTACGGCATCACATTCCCCAAGAAGAAGATGCTCGACGAGTATCTCGCCCTTCTCGAGGAGGCCAAGAAACGCGACCACCGCAAGCTCGGCAAGGAGATGGAACTCTTCGCATTCTCGCAGACAGTCGGCGCAGGTCTTCCCCTCTGGCTCCCCAAAGGCGCCGCCCTCCGCGACCGTCTCGAGCAGTTCCTCCGCAAGATCCAGAAGAAATACGGTTATCTGCAGGTAATCACCCCGCATATCGGCAACAAGGCGCTCTATGTCACTTCCGGACACTGGGCAAAATATGGCAAGGATTCATTCCAGCCCATCCACACCCCGCAGGAGGGCGAGGAATACATGCTCAAACCGATGAACTGCCCCCACCACTGCGAGATTTACAAGGCACTCCCCCGCAGCTACCGCGACCTGCCCCTGCGCTTCGCAGAATTCGGCACCGTCTACCGCTACGAGCAGAGCGGCGAGCTCCACGGCCTGACCCGCGTACGCGGCTTCACGCAGGACGACGCCCACATCTTCTGTGCCCCCGAGCAGATCAAGGATGAGTTCCTCAAGGTGATGGATATCATCCTCTACATCTTCAGGCTCGCTCGATTTCCAGAACTTCGAGGCTCAGATTTCGCTCCGCGACCCGAAGAACAAGAGAAGTACATCGGCTCGGACGAGAACTGGCACCTGGCCGAACAGGCTATCATCGAGGCTTGCGCCGAGAAGGGTCTTAAAGCCCGTCAGGTCGAGGGCGAGGCCGCATTCTACGGCCCGAAGCTCGACTTCATGGTCAAGGATGCCATCGGCCGCCGCTGGCAGCTCGGCACCATCCAGGTTGACTACAACCTGCCCGAGCGCTTCGGTCTGGAATATACCGGTTCGGACAACCAGAAGCACCGTCCGGTGATGATCCACCGCGCACCCTTCGGCTCGATGGAACGCTTTGTGGCCGTGCTGCTCGAGCACACCGCCGGCAAACTGCCCCTCTGGCTCATACCCGACCAGTGCGCCATCCTGCCTATCTCTGAGAAGTTCAACGAGTACGCTCACAAGGTTGCCGCCGAACTTGACGAGGCCGGAGTCCGTGCCATCGTGGATGACCGCAACGAGAAAATCGGCAAGAAGATCCGCGACAACGAGCTCAAGAAGATACCCTACATGCTGATTGTCGGCGAGAAGGAAGCCACCGAAGGCAAGGTGTCGGTACGCCGTCAGGGCGAGGGCGACAAGGGCGCGATGACCGTCGAGGAATTCGCGAAGCTCATCAACGACCAGGTTGCCGAACAGACAACGCATAAGGTCGAGGGTTAATTAGATTGGAATCATCCCGATTATCCCGATTATCTCGATTAGCCCAATCGGCGAAATTTTGAAATAACAAAAACTAAATAAATTTGGAGAAAAAACCACAATTTGGCGGCCCTCGCCGTCCGATGGGGCCTCGTCCTCGCCCGGGACAGCGTCCCGGCCGTGGCGGCGACCGCCGCAACGACCCATATGCCACCAATGAGCATATCCGTGCCCGCGAAGTCCGACTCGTCGGAGACAACGTCGAACAGGGCATTTACCCAATCGCACAGGCTCTCAAGATAGCCGAAAAGCAGGAACTCGACCTCGTTGAGATCTCTCCCAACGCCGAGCCCCCCGTATGCCGCATTCATCGACTATCAGAAATTCCTCTATCAGCAGAAGAAACGCCAGAAGGAACAGAAGCAGAAGGCCGCCAAGGTTGTGGTGAAGGAGATCCGTTTCGGACCGCAGACCGACGACCATGACTACAACTTCAAGCTCAAGCATGCCCAGGGCTTCCTCAAGGAGGGCTCCAAGGTGAAGGCTTATGTCTTCTTCCGCGGCCGCTCGATCCTCTTCAAGGAGCAGGGCGAGGTGCTTCTGCTCCGTTTCGCCAACGACCTCGAGGAACTCGGCAAGGTCGAGATGATGCCCGTGCTCGAAGGCAAGCGCATGTCTATCATGCTCGCTCCGCTCAAGGCCGCTCCGAAGAAGGAGGAGAAAACACGCCAGCCCAAACCCGAAAAAGGCGAGAAGGCTGAGGCCAAGGAGGCCGCTCCGGCTCAGGAGAAAGCGAACGACTCCGACAAAAAAGAGGATTAATTTCCCCACCCCACTCAATATTTGCACACACGTCGCGTTTATTGAGTTGGTGAGCCAATTTCAAATTGAATCACCTCAAGCGCGCAAGCGACTTGGCGATTGAATAAATTAGAGACCGTAGGCACCATGTGCCGAGGTGAATTTTTAACAACTAAATTTTAAACAAAATGCCTAAAGTAAAGACCAATGCCGCCGCCAAAAAGCGTTTTGCCCTCACAGGCACCGGCAAGATCAAAAGGAAACACGCTTACCACAGCCACATCCTGACGAAAAAGTCGAAAAAACGTAAGAGAAACCTCGACCACACCGGTCTCGTGGCTTCAGCCAACGAAAAGCAGGTGCGCGAGCTTCTCAACCTCCGCTAACAGCGGCGCAGACCCAATCGGAACTGCAAGCATTTCAATCAATCAAATTTTTTACTAACCGAATGTTTAGCTCCGCAAGTGCAACTGACAAATTGCCGCTGACATTCAAAATCTAAAAAAAATGCCAAGATCAGTAAATCACGTAGCCTCAAGAGCCAAGAGAAAGAAAATATTGAAACTCACCCGCGGTTACTACGGCAGCCGCCGCAACGTGTGGACAGTAGCAAAGAACACCTGGGAGAAGGGTCTTACCTACGCCTACCGCGACCGCAAGCAGAAAAAGCGCAACTTCCGCGCCCTCTGGATCCAGCGTATCAACGCCGCTGCCCGTCAGGAGGATCTTTCTTACTCCAAGCTCATGGGCCTCATCCACAAGGCCGGTATCGAGATCAACCGCAAGGTGCTCGCCGACCTCGCCATGAACAATCCCGAGGCTTTCAAGGCTATCGTGGCTAAGGTGAAGAAATAAGACCACAAATCTTAAAGAATGTTAAAACCGTCGGATTTTATCCGGCGGTTTTAAACTTTTATTGTTTTTTCACGTCTACATAGTAGGTATGTGTCGCAGACATTGCCTTAAATAATAAAACAATGCTAAATGCGACAAAACGGAGCTGAGGTCGAGGCCTTGACTCCGTTTTTCTTTTTTCCGATTTTTTACTAACTTTGTATTCGAAACAAGTTTCTGCAATCATGGAAAAAATAGCAAGTTTCACCATCGACCACAACAGGCTCCTGCGAGGCGTCTATGTGTCGCGACGCGACACAACTCCGGCCGGCGACATGCTGACCACTTTCGACATCCGGTTGAACGAGCCGAACCGCGAGGCAGCCGTTGACCCGAAGGCGCTCCACACGATGGAGCATCTGGCCGCTACTTACCTGCGCAACGAACCGGTCTGGAAAGACCGGATAGTCTATTGGGGACCGATGGGATGCTGTACGGGCAATTACCTCATAATGCAAGGCGAGCTCCAACCGGAGGACATTCTCTGTCTGCTGCGCGACACGTTCCGGTTCATAGCCGACTTCGAGGGCGAGATCCCTGGGGCCACGGCCCGCGACTGCGGCAATTACACGTTCAACGACCTGCCTGAGGCACGACGCGTCGCCCGCAGGTTCCTCGACGAAGTCCTCGCCCATCCCAACCCCGAGAACCTGGAGTATCCCGCTTAGACTCCGGGTGCCGGGTGCCGGGCTCCGGGACACAACAACCCACCTTAAAATCTCAACCATAGGCTCCTACTTTATGTTATAATCTAAGACAATAATAATTCCAAGGTTATGGAAAAGGTTGTGATTATCGGAGGTGGCTTCGCAGGTATGAACCTGTGCAAGAAGCTCAACTCCCGCAAGTATGAAATCTGTCTGGTGGACCGAAACAATTTCCACTGCTTTCCACCGCTGTTTTACCAGATAGCGTCGTCCGGACTTGTGCCGGCCAACATATGCTTCCCGTTCCGCCGGGAGTTCAAGAAGATGCGCAACGTGTCGTACCACATGGGCCACGTCAAGAACATCGACGTCGAGGCCAAAATCGTGACTACAAGCTATGAGACCATCCATTACGACAAGCTGATTCTTGCGGCCGGATCGACCAACAACTATTTCGGCATGAAGAATCTCCCCGTCGAGACTTTCGGCATAAAGACAGTGGCCGAATCGAGCCACACCCGCGATGAGATTCTGGACCGCTTCGAGCGCGGCGCCCTTTGCGCCGACCGCGAGCGCCGACGTCAGCTGCTGAGTTTCCTCGTGGTGGGGGGAGGCCCTTCGGGCGTGGAGATTGCCGGAGCTTTGGGCGAGATGAAGAAATATATCCTCAAGAGGGAATACCCTGAACTCGAACCTGATGATGTGACCATCACCTTGGTCGAAGGCACTTCGAGTCTATTGGGCGCCATGAGCAAGAAGTCGCGCGAGAAAGCCTTGGCAGGCCTGCGCGAACTGATGGTGAATGTCCGCCTGGAAACTATGATGACCGACTACACCGACAAGTACGTGACTTTCGCCGACGGCCACAAGGAATATTACGAGACCCTGATCTGGACTGCCGGAGTCATGGGTGAGCCGATGCCCGGCCTCCCCAAGGAGACGGTCGGACGCGGCAACCGAATCATTGTCGACGAGTACAACCGCGTGGTCGGCTACGAGGATGCCCTCATGGCCGTGGGCGACATTGCCCTCATGACCACCGAGCAGTATCCCAAGGGGCACCCGCAGATGGCCCAGCCCGCCATTCAGCAGGCGCGGAATCTCGCCAAGAACCTCAACGCCGGCCAGTTCACCAGCAAGTTCGTCTATAACGACAAGGGGTCTATGGCGACCATCGGAAAGAACAAGGCTGTTGCCGACATAGGCAAGGCTTCGTTCAGCGGTTTCTTCGCATGGCTGACGTGGATGTTCATCCACCTCATCTCCATTTTAGGCATGCGCAACAAGCTCAGCGTACTGATGAACTGGTTCTGGAACTATCTGTTCTACAGCACTTCGCTGCGTCTGTTGCTGCGTCCTACGAAATATCCGCTCCGCCGACACTGGAGCGAATAGCCTCCGGGAGCCGCTCCCGTTAAACGTTTTGCAACCGTCTTAGTCAAAACACAAGACAGGTGTCCGCACGGACCCTGATTATAATAATATTGATAAGTGATGAATAAAGTGATATTACGAGCCGTTATACCGGCTCTCGCCCTCGCCATGGCGACGTCGAGCTGCAGCATCTTCAACAAGAACGAATCAGCGTCTGCCGATACAACCCAGACTTCGGCCAAATCGAAAAAGACCAAGAAGAGTATCCCAAAGGACCGCGAAAGTGTCATTCAGAAGAAGGCCCAGGAAATCTATACCCCCGACGAAATCAAGCGGGGCATCATCAAGGGCGACTGGGCCATCGAGACTGTGATGGGTAAGAAGGCTGTGGGCGAAAAGACCCCGTATCTGCGGTTTGTACCTTCCGAGAAGCGGATATACGGCAACAACGGCTGTAACGTCATAAACGGCACATACACCTGCACGCCGTCAGATTCGACCATCAGTTTCCATAACGTGGCTTCGACTATGATGCTCTGCAGTATGGACGGCCTGACCGATTATGAAATCAACTCGGCCTTGGGTGCGACAAAGTTTTACAGTTGGAGAGTGGCCGACACGGAGTATCACCTGACTTTCTACAACGAGAACGGTTCGCCTGTGATGACACTTATGCACCAGAATTTCGGCTTCCTGAACGGCACGTGGCGCATCGCCAAAATCAATGACGAGGATATCGACCTTGAGTCGCTGAAGATTGTCATCGACATCGACGAGGGGAAACTGCACGGCAATACGGGCTGCAATATCATCAACGGCAACATCGAGACCAATATGGACCGCCCGAACTCCATCTCGTTCTCGGCGATATTCATAACCCGGATGTCGTGTCCCGACAACAAATACGAGACTCCGATGATTGTGGCCTTGGAGGAAGCATCGTTCGCACAGGCCGTATCGGTGACGGAGGTTATTCTTTACGACAGCGAGCACAAGCCTGTACTGACCTTGATACGTACCGAAGACAAGTAGCCGTATGGAGGAAAGAGTAGACAAGTGGCTGTGGGCCATGCGTGTCTTCAAGACGCGCACCATTGCCACCGATGCGTGCAAGAAGGGTCGCGTCACAATCGGAGGCTCGGCGGTAAAACCAAGCCGCACGGTGAAGCCTGGTGATGTGATTGATGTGCGCAAGCCGCCGATTACCTATACGTTCAGGGTGAAGGCTGTGACGGGCAACCGGCTCGGAGCCAAGTTGGTACCTGAGTATCTGGAGAATATCACTCCGCAGTCTCAGTATGATTTGTTGGAGATGACCAAGATTTCCGGTTTTGTCGACCGCCGCAAGGGCTTGGGGCGCCCGACAAAACGCGATTCGCGCGAGATGGCTAAGTTCCGCGAGGACACCTACGCCGACACTTATTACCTCGATTTCGAGGATGATGACGATGATGAGGATTGACGCGCACGTCAATTTATTGACGCGTACGTCCTGGTAAGGTCATCAGAACGGCACGGGCGATTCGAATGAATATCTCCGTCCGTCCAATGGAAAGACAAATTCGATTTTATGAGCATGGAGGAGCAGACGCGCCGCGCCGCTGCCTCCATTTTTAGCATACAGAGGGTCGCCGGCAATCGGCATACCTAATCCCATCTCGGAGGCGGCGTGTACACGCAGCTGGTGGGTACGGCCTGTCAGTGGATAAAACTTGATGCGGACGCGGCCGGACGTTCTTCCGTCAATCTCATAATCTGTAATAGCCGGTTTACCCTGCGCGTGGTCGACGCGTTGCCGCGGACGGTCAAGCCAGTCGGGCATCAAGGGCAGGTCAATACGGCCCTCGGCAGGCAATTCAGGCGTCTCATCATCACATTCGAGTTCGGCGACATAGGTTTTGCGGATCTGCCGCGTGGCGAAAAGCGACTGCATCAATTTGTAGGGAGCTTCGCCGAAGGTTGCTATCAGCAGTCCTGATGTGTCGCGGTCGAGGCGATGTGCCATACGCACGTCGTGCTCCGTACCGAATCTATCTCTTAACCACTGTTGGACCGACATGGCGCGACCCTTTCCCGGCACCGAGAGCATACCCGAAGGTTTGTCGACCACGCAGAACCATTCATTCTCGAACAGTATGACCGGTTCTGCTGTAATCGCGGTCAGGTTTTCAGCGTCAAGAGCCGGAGTGACATCTAACCCCTGCAGCATCCAGCGCAGTATCGGCAGGCACTTGCCGCGGCATGCAGGATAGTGGGCGCCATGTATGCGCAGGTTGCCATCCTTGGGACGTCCGTACCAGTATTCGGCTATGGATACAGGGGTCCAGCCGCGCCGATAGGAGGCTTGAAGAAGTTTGGGCGCACAACATTCTCCCGCACCTGAGGGAGGCACGCCAAGAGGCGTTTCGGCAAAAATCTCACCGACGGTGCGTGTCTCGCCTCGGGCGTTAAGTAACTTGAAATTATCGAAGAGCCATTGCTGAAGGGCTTCAGAGTCGTGACGCCGTTTTTCCTTCATAGCTGCAAGTGCGCCCTCGGCGTTTCGCACGGCCTCCCGCATGGGCGCCGTCTCTGCCTCTCCCCTTTTCTTTAACCTGTGAAGCTCGGCCTTTTCAAACTGGCTTTGACGAATCATGTCGGCAAGTTCGTCGGGGCTGAGATTTCCGGCGTCGCGACGGGCGGCACGTTCGGCTTTGGAGCGTCGGTATTCTTCGCGGCGCCCTGCTACTTCAGCGTCCGTCCGGGCACGTGCCGTATCATAGGTACGTCTGACCTCGGCCAACGGACCCGACTCAAAATCAGCAATCTCCTTGTTCTGTCGGATTATATCAGCCTCATGTGTCTTGAAGTAACCGTCAGGCTGGAGATAGTCGAACACCGGACCGACGAATCCGGGAAAGTAAAATCCGCCGTCGCCCAACTGGCCGGAGAAGGCATAAAGCGTATGCCGGACGCCATCCGCGTCGGAGGCGACAAGCACCCCTAACATCTTTCCGGCCTCCAACTCGCGGCAGAACGCAATATCCTCGTTCCGCGGACTCGTTTTTAGCGCATCGATGCGCGTCATCAGCTCGACAAACGCATCGGCGCAATCCCCGTCAGGCACATAATCAAACGGATTGTTCAAGATTCCTCAATTTCGACTATCTCGCCGTTCTCGACTTTGGTGTCGGGGTGGAGGGTTTCGAGCGAGACGCTGACAACGCCGTCGCGGAGCATGCCGATATGGCGCGCGGCCTGATGCGTCAGGTCTATCACCATGCCGCGTCCGAAGGGTCCGCGGTCAACTACCTTGACCACGCACGACTTTCCGTTCTTCTTGTTCGTCACCTTGACCAACGTGCCGAACGGCAGCGTCTTGTGGGCGCACTGGTAGGCGTAGTTGTCGAGGCGTTCGCCGCTGCTGGTGCGGCGTCCATGCCATTTCTTGCCGTAGAAAGTAGCCTTGCCGTGCTCTACCTTGCCTACCTTGCCCACCTTGACCGCAGGCTTGCGCGAAGCGGGCTTTTCGGTTTCCTCCTTGACGGAATCGTTAAGGGACACCGTAGCGGAAACGGGGGTGGGAGTGGCGATGGAATCGTGGGCAGGTTTGGTGGCCGCACTTATTTTCGCATCCGAGACATTGCCCGGAGAGGCCGCATAATCGGCGCATGCTATGAAACAAATTGCAAGTGCTAATATGGATTTCAGAGTCATATGCATTCAAAAATTTTCTGCAAAGCTACAAAAAATAATCGATATAGCCAAATTATCAGACTCTTACGCATTTCATTACGCATTTAAGCAACCGAATTTGCCCCGTTATCCCGGATCGCCGGGAGCGAGATCTATGTTGCGCCGCAGCCGGCCGATAACTCACCCGTCGATGTTGGTCTGCAGGTAGATGTATGATAATAAAGGCTGTTGCTCTGCAACGGTTTGAACGGAACCGGCGCCGACTGCAACACCCGCATCCGCATCCAGGGTATCGTGGGCTCCAAAATCGACCGCCCCAGGGCCAAAATTTTTTATGAAACGGGGTCTAAAAATCCCTGCCACTCTAATGCCGGAATCGGTAACGTAGGAAATCTCTGATTATCAGGGGACGGTCGAAATTAGTACACGGATGGGTACAAAGTTTTTGGCGGTTTGTACTCTTGTGGGCTGCTCTCCGGTCGGAATTAGTACATTTTTTAGCCGTGATTATTTTATGGTTGCCTTTATCTGCTGTAATTTTGTATCCCTCCTTTAACGATTATTTCAGAATCAACTTACATAACAATCTAACTATTTCAAACAATGAAAAAAGAACTTCTGAACAAAGTGCTGCTTTCTCTCTTTGTGATCGTGGCAGCTTTCTCTTTCAACTCTTGCAGTGATGACGATGAACAACAAACCGGTTGGTATGTTGCTGTCGACACCGACCAGTCAAGCACAAATTTCAAAAGCAACCTCTATATCCAGGCTGCTGTGAACTCTGAACTGGCTAAATTGAACCAGGAATTCTTGCAGAGCATGATGTCTGAGAGTGACGCCAAGAAGCACTTCAACGCAATCTGCACTGAGGTGAAGAACAAGGTCAACGCTCTTGATCTTCCGGTTTTGGATAACACGTACTGCACGCTGTACCTGACCCATGCGATTTCTGACCCCAATGGCAAGTACCCCGTCATCGAGTCTAAACGAATCACTTTCTCCGCACACGCAGAGTAAGAGTCAAAATTTTATGACTCAGACTCTACGAGTCCCTAAATTCAGACTGCCCGATCTCTGGCTTCAAAGCCGCTGACCGGGCAGTCCGCATTTTCATAGGAAGAGTTCCATGGCGAAGGGAATCGGCATCCCTCGGAAATCTCGCATCAGTTTGTCGAAGGTGGCATTGTTCTCTTTCGAACATTCACCTTCGCGGTCGATGTCTGGCAATCGGCCGCACAGCGTCACGGGGCATATCCATATCTGACTCATTCGGAATCCCTGGAACGAGGTCGCATCGTAATTCGAGCCGCCTCTCAGCGATTTGTCGAGCTATCGGAGCTCTGTGTGGTCCTCAACCACGAGGGGTGTCTCCGACGGAACCACATGGATGGCAACACTACGCTTGTGCTCGGTATCGAGAAACGAAAGCAGGTCGTCAGCACCGGCCACCATCTCCAGGTTACCGCGGTATCCATCCCACGGCATGTCGATGTACCAGCGGTCGTCCGGATCCTGGACGAATGTCAGCGTATATTCGCCACGTGTATTTGAGAAGATGCCACTGATGAAGTGATGAATTGCGCGGAAGTTTTTGATAAAGTCTGTCATAATTTTTTAACTTTAGAGTTAATAAACTTTGTTTACGCTGCAAAATTACAACCTTCTCCTCCCGAATAAAAGCGTAAAAAATCTCGAAACGATTTACGCTCGTCACCGCCTCCGCCACCTTCTCCAATTCATCCCAAGCTGCAGCAAAGGTTGCACAACCATCCGTTTCACAACAACCGCAGGAGTGAGTCGACGGCAGTAGTCCGTTTCGACAACTGCAGGGGCAGGCCGACAAGGTGGAGTGTCACCGCTTCACGTCCGAAGGGGGATTCAATTCGGATGCGACGGCCGTAGAAGTCGGCCGAGGGGTAGACAAGAAAACCCTCCGGGTCCTCATTGCCATCCGGACCACTACCCTCTTCCCGACATTCACGAGATTGCGCCGGTGAGAACGCCATGTATGCGACTATCTGATGGAGGTCGTGACGGAAGGCGTCCTTGAGGTTCTCGACGCCTGAATCGAGGTTGACGTTGTATAGATGACTCTTGTATTTGGCATCGACGGGAACACGGCGGTCGCCGAGGTCAATCACCATGTCCGGCTCCAGATACCGAAGACTCCAGCGCGGCAGATTACGTCCGCTGACCCGGTAACGGGGATTCCGCTCCAACCGGCCTCCAGCCTTGCGCGACACTTCTTTAAAGAGATCCTGCACATAGCGTTCGAACACTTCGTTGAAGTCTATCCGCCACGCCATTCGCATCAGTGTGTCGCGTCGCAACACATTGTTGGCCGTCTCCTTCAGCCGCCTTACGTGGACCGGATCCGACATGTTGACAGCGAAGCTTTTGACTGTCTCGGTCGTTTCTCCGCGCAGTACGCGTCCGCTCTCATCCAGAAGCGCAAAATGTGCCTGACGGAACCCGAGGGGCACAGTCGGTGACTTCAGGATTCTGACACAGACTTCTGCCACATAGCCCAGGCGACGCCATTCTGGATGGTCGCAGGTAAGGATGTTGCGCTTGTTGAAGAATATGTCTCGTACGTTCGGGTCGGTAGCCGTCCGCAACGCGTATTCTGCCCACAGGGTGGACGCGGAGGGTTCCCGGCTCCGGCTCACGACATTTTTGAATTTATGCCAGCGGAAGCGGCGAACCTCCATATACTGTTCCAGATAACGGACGCACTCCAGATAGACCGGAGGCAGTATCTTACCCTGCCGCATAAGACGTAGCGAAGGCGAATATTCCGGATTGACAGACTCACCGAGATATGCCACGATGTCGGCGGCGTTCTCGCCATAACGACCCGTAACCTCCAGGTCGCCGACAGGTTTGCCGCTCATCGGTGAGTACAACGGAGCCGCGCCAACGAACTCGGAGGTATGAAGCTCTACTACGGGCCGGTAGTCATGTTGCGCTATATTGGCCTTTATGCCAAGGAACTGAAAGCTCTCGCGATTACGGTCAATGAAGTTCTGGAGCACTTTCGCGGGCTCGCGGTCGCGCCATTTCATCTCCTTCATCTTCTCATAGGAGATGACAGCGGTCGAGAGGGTATGCAATCGGCCCAGTGATATCGGCTCCGCCTCACTCATACATCCTGCAACCTTGTGAAAGGAATAGTTCGGTAAAAGCGGTGCGGGCCTTCTCCAGATACCCCTCGGCGAGATACTCCTTGATGAGCGGCATCAGCTCATATTCTACCTTCGCGCGGCGCGCATCCGCATCGCGGGGATCATAGATGAAGTAAGAGTGGCCCGGCTGAAGCGAGAGTTCGGCATCGGTGGCATAGCGTGCGAATATTGCATCGATCTCTGAGAAGAGTTCGGTATCGAATTTTCTGCCGTCGAGTTCATGCTTGGTCAGCATACGCGGCCGCAAGGTATACCACGCAAAGCGGCGGCGCAGAGCGAAATCCACCACCGCCAGACTGCGGTCGGCTGTATTCATTGTGGCAATGACATAGAGGTTGGAGGGAAGCGAGTTGTATTTTGTGCCGTTCATGTCGATTTCGAATTTAGGGGACTTACCGCCCCGTGTCCGCAGGTCGCCGCTGCCGGGTTCGAAAAGGTAGAATACCGGGCCGAGTACATTCGACAGGTTCGCCCGATTGATTTCATCGATGATGAGCAACACCTTTTCCGTAGAGTGCTCAGAGGCGTATCTTACGGCTTGCGTGAGGATTCCGTCTTTCAGTTCAAACCCGGTTGACCGTCCGGGGTCTGTGACGGGCCGTAAGCCACCGATGAAGTCGGAATAGGTAGTCTCGGCGTGAAACTGGTCGAAGAATACACGGTCAAAATCCTCGGCAATCCTGTGCGTGGAGAATGTCTTGCCGGTGCCGGGCGCTCCCTGGAGCACCACAAAGCGACGCGTCATCAGCAGGTTCCGGATTTCGACCAACTCGTCGGTGGCAACAGCCTCGCGGGGTAACCACTTCGATTGCTCCTTTACCTGCGCCTGAGTTCCCACCTCGCGGGCACGGGCATAGGTGGCAAGCCACGCATGGATGCGGTCAAGAGCCTCCTGGTCCTTTCCCGGCTCAATGGGGACAATCTCAGCCGCGACTATGCAGGTCTTGTATTCATCAACCGACTTGAAGAGGGTGGGGTAATCCGCACGGACATTATTTCGGAGACGTGCGAATGTTGACTCCTTGTCGCTGAAATCATCTTTAAAATAAGTCAGTTCGCTGTCGCGATTCAACTTTACGAACTGACGCCTCAGACCGGGTTCGGAGGCAAGCTCATAATCGTTCTGAAAACCGGCCGAACCTACCACTAAACCTACAACGAGAGCCTTCAGATCCTTGTCGGGGAAGACTACAAACGAAAAGTCGTAATACGCACCGGCAGTTTCCTGTTCGGGCCGGATGAGTCCAAAATATGCACCTCCGTTTTTCAGTGAGTCTTCCCCGAGGTTTTTCCTTATAACGGAGTCACCTTTGGGATTCGAAATCTGTCTGGTATCCGAAGCTGTGTTTTTGGGTGAGAACCCAAATTCACGAGCTTTTTCAATTACCTTCTGATATAAATCTTCGTGTGTCATAGGTCAGCCGAGGATATCATATGATATGACGGGAGCGCCATCGCCCATATAGGGAAGCGCGCGCACCGTGTTGTAGTCAATAAATTCAGCGGCTTCCTCATAGCCCATTCCTTCGGTGACTATCAGATGTGATACCATCAGCGAGTAGGAATAAATGAGATTGCCACGGTCGGAAACTCCCACTATGGCCGACAGATAATCGGGATTTTCAAGGACCACCGTGTCGTCATGACCATTGTCACAAAGCCATTCTTTCAGCTCGGACACTCCGCTCATGACCGAATCACAGTTCTCAGCGTGCCGCATCAGTTCAGACACAGATATACCGAGCGCGGCGGCGAGGCGCGACATGACATCAAGCGACGGGTTGCGCTTGCCGTTTTCCAGATCGCTCATATATCGGCGGTCCACTCCGGCATTCGCCGCCAGCTCCTCCTGCGACCATCCGCGCGTGGAGCGCATGCGCCTAACGATGAGTCCCAAAGATACCGACAGATTCACATGGTGAGTAATTTCCATAACACCACGAAATTACTACAATCCGCAGATTCTAACAACGGCCGATAGTGCACAGGCCCCCACTTCGGGCTAATATCGCTCCCTCGGTACCGTCCGTAGCACTGTTACGGACGGTACCGAGGGAGCGATATTAGCATATCAGTGATTTACACTTGATATTTCGTAAATAGACAAGTTTATTTGGCAACGAATGACGATAAAATACCAACACCGGAACCGAGTAAAAACGGGTAATAACGAGTAAAAACGGGTAAAAAGGAGTAATAACGCTCAAATAACGCGCAGAAAACACTCGAAAAACGCGCAGAAAACGTTCTTACTATGGTTAAGAATTCAAGTATTTCTTTCCTGCTTCCGTTATTATCCAAGATTTCCCACTCTCAGATTTTTCAATAAAACCACGCTCGTTAATCTCCATCAATAAGTGAGTCAAGAAATTAAGTTTCTGTGATTTGGTCAGGCTTACCGGAAGGCTTTGTTCAAGGATTTCAAATGCCATAGCGCGTTTGAAGCCTTTTTATTCTCGGAGAAGGAAGAGGAATATGGAAAAGGTATCAGCGAAGGTATAGGGATAGGCAGAAAGAGGGTATAGGAGGACTTCTTCTTTCGGGAATAAATCCTCCTGAAGGGTGATTGTATTTTAGACAAACATACGTGATTTCGGGAATTTGTAAAGAATTATACTTGATTGGTGTGAAGATATTTGCAAAAGATCGGTTTGTTTGGCTAAAACACAAAAAATCAATCGGACAAACAAACGATGGCTTGTTTATCCGATTGGTAATCTCAGACTTATACTGTCTAAATGTTTTAATACTCCTCTTCGTTGAAGAAGAAGTCGTCTTTGCTGGGGTAGTCGGGCCAGATGTCTTCGATTGATTCGTAGATCTCGCCTTCGTCTTCTATTTCGTGCAGGTTCTCTATCACTTCGAGGGGGGCACCCGACCGCATCGCGAAGTCTATAAGCTCTTCTTTGGTGGCCGGCCACGGCGCGTCTTCAAGCTTTGACGCAAGTTCTAATGTCCAATACATATCTTTCGCTTTTATTTTGTTTTATTTTCTATTGTGAACTTGCAGGTTAGCTCTATCTGAGCTACCGGTTCCCCTGCCCTGCCCGTTCTTTCTAAATTGCAAACGTATGAGTTTATGTTTTATTTTTATCACACAACCTATTACCTCTTTTTTCTGTCATCTATCGGAAGCAGAACTATATTTTCCTGCCCGAAGTTGCCTGACTATTGCTTCCACACAACTTCCTCAACTCCCTGAATGAAGTTGAAGTAGCGGGCGGCTATGAACAGATAGTCCGAGAGCCGATTTACATAGGCAGTCACCCTCGGATCCACGTACTCTTCTCCCGCAAGGTCGATGATGCGCCGCTCGGCACGCCGGCAGACAGTGCGCGCAAGGTGTGTCTCGGCTGACAGCTTCGTACCGCCGGGCAGTACGAAGGCCCGGATTTTGGGAGTCTGTTCATCGAGGGCGTCTATCCAGCCTTCAAGTTGCTGCATCTTTGCGGCGTCAAGCGAGGCGCAGGCCGGCTGTTCGCCGGGTTTGACCGCAGTGGCAAGGTAGGCCCCGAGATTGAACAGTTCATTCTGAACCAGCATCAGCTGGCCTTTTACTTCCTGGTCACATGCCGGATCGGAGGCAATCACTCCAATGGCGGATGATAATTCATCAATTGTGCCGTAGGCCTCAAGACGTTCGGAGTTCTTCGGCACTCTTTCTCCGCCGACCAGCGAAGTCGAACCGGCATCACCGGTACGGGTGTAGAGAAGACTTTTCATGGATCGAGTGGATTGGTTATTTCATTATTTGTTAACGTCTCTGCGACAAAATTGTTGCGGAGCCGCTCGAGGTCATGCCCCGCGGGTGTCTGGTAGATGCGGAGCCCAAACTCTCCTATCGCAGCATAAACATGGTCGAATATGTCGGACTGGACATGCTCGAAGTCACGCCACGCCGTATGACGCGTGAAGAAATAGAGTTGCAACGGCAGGCCGGACTGCGTAGGCGCCATCTGCCTGACCATGGTGAGCATATCGTGGCGCACATCGGGGTGACGCTCAAGATACCGCTCAAGATATCGGCGGAACAGGGTCAGATTGACTTCACCCTCGGCCGAAGCCAGATCTCCGGCCTCTAACCAGCCCCGGGACCGCAGACGTCCGACACACTCCTCATCGCAAAAACCTACACTGCTGAAATCTATGTAAATCGAACGGTCCACCCGTCGTCCTCCTGACTTCCGCATGGGCTGATAATTCTGGAACGAGTCCGACACCAACACATACGGCGGAATAGTGGTGACGGAGTTGTCCCAGTTACGGATCTTGACCGTGGTCAGCGTGATATCTACGACCTCTCCATTGGCACCATGCTTGCGGACCTCCACCCAGTCGCCGCGATGCAACATCTTGTTGGCCGTAAGTTGCACCGAGGCCACAAAACCCATGATTGTGTCCTTGAACACCAACATCAGCACGGCCGCCGACGCACCGAAAGCCGCTAAGATGGTACCCGGTTGCTTGCCGAGCAACATGCTGATGGCTCCGATGATGCCAAGTCCTATCACCAACAGCTTCATCATCTGGAAGATACCCTTGACAGCATAGGGGCGGAACTGCTTGCGCTTAGACATAGCGATGTACAGATTATCAACGAATATCACGACCGCGTGGATAACCGCCCACAATATATAGAAAGAAGTCAACAGCTTGATCCAATGCACGTAGTCCAACTCGTGAGCCCGGAAGAAAGCCGGAAGCAGCCAGTAGATCATCAGAGCAGGCGCAAGTTGCGACAGCGCCCGCATGAACCGGTGCTCGATCAGATCGTCGTCCCACTTTGTCGGCGTTTTGTCAATGACAATACCGAGAAGATAGAGGAAGTACTTGCACACGAAATACGACAACACAGCCATCGCGAGAATTCCGAGCAACAAGATGACGGTGACGAGATGCTCCTGACCAGCCCCATCGATATGTTCGAAAAGAAAATTCCTGATTGAAATAATTGTCTTATCCATTTCATTGTTTTAACGCGACTTGCAGTATGAAATTTTGCAGACGGTACATTTTTGATTTGGAAATATGGACGTTATTTTGTAATTTTGCCACGCAAACCGACCCGAGCCAGTGGCGACAAGTCGGAAAGTGGATAAATTTGGCTGCTTGCAACCACTGAAAAAAATGCTAAAACTGCTCCCTTGATTTGGAGAAATCCGGGTCAAAGACAGCTTGGGCAACTATTTCAGAACGGCAATCGCAGCAAGCGGTTGTCATTTTTTTTGCATCATAATGACCCCCGGAACCCACTCCCCCACACCGAGGAGCCAATTCCGGCACGCCATAAATAGAAAATAACATCGACAATGAATAAGAATTACCTGTTCACCTCCGAGTCAGTATCGGAGGGACATCCCGACAAAGTCGCCGACCAGATCAGCGACAACCTACTGGATGAATTTCTGGCCCGTGACGCCTCAAGCCATGTAGCCATCGAGACAATGGTCACCACCGGTCAGGTGGTAGTGGCCGGAGAAGTCACTTCCGAGGCATACGTGGACGTTCAGGACGTGACTCGCAAACTCATAACCGACATAGGCTACAACCGTGGTGCATACCGGTTTGACGGAGATGCCTGCGGCATACTTACAGCCATCCACGAGCAAAGCGGTGACATCAATCGTGGCGTGAGCCGCACCACCGACGGCGCCGACACAGCCGAGGAGGAACTGCAGGGCGCCGGCGACCAGGGCATGATGTTCGGTTACGCCGTAAACGAGACCGAGGAATACATGCCGTTGACACTCAGCCTGTCGCACCTCATACTCCGCGAGTTGGCCGACATGCGCCGCGAAGGCAAGGAGATGACCTACTACCGCAAGGGAAAACTGGCCACATATCTGCGCCCGGACGCAAAGAGCCAGGTGACCGTGGAATACGGTCCGGACAAACGCCCCGTCCGCATCCATACCATCGTGGTGTCAACCCAACACGACGAATTCATCCCTGCGCTCGATGACACCGCCGAAGCACAGCTCCAGGCCGACCGCGAGATGCTCACCATCATCCGTCAGGACGTAATCGAGAAACTTCTGCCTCGCGTCATCGCCAAACTTCCGGCCGAGACCCAACAACTCTTTGACGACAAACTGATTGTACATGTCAACCCGACCGGCAAGTTTGTCATCGGCGGTCCTCACGGCGACACGGGCCTGACAGGCCGCAAGATTATCGTCGACACCTACGGCGGCCGCGGCGCACACGGCGGCGGCGCCTTCTCGGGCAAGGACCCCTCGAAGGTAGACCGCTCGGCCGCATACGCCTGCCGCCACATCGCAAAGAACATGGTGGCCGCCGGCATAGCCGACGAAATGCTGGTACAGGTGGCATATGCCATAGGTGAAGCAAATCCCGTCAGCATCTTTGTAGACACCTACGGCACCGGAAAAACCGGACTCACTGATGCCGAGATCGCATCGGCCGTGGCAACACTGTTCGACATGCGTCCACGCGCAATCGAGAAACGCCTCAAGCTCCGCGAACCGATATACCTCGAGACAGCAGCCTACGGCCACGTCGGACGCCAGCCCCAATGGGTGGAGAAAACATTCCACAACCGCTACGAACATCAGCCCATCGTGCGCAAGGTAGAGCTCTTCACTTGGGAAAAACTCGACATGATAGACGCTATCCGCGAGCATTTTGGACTGAAAAACACGGAAAAAAACGAATAATTTTGGCAAATTTTGCCAAAAGTGTTATCTTTGCACGTTTAATGGGCAGAACCGCACCCCGGGACAGCCCCGAACATCGTGAAAAGATAATTAAAAAAGACCTATATAAGGAATGGCAACATTAGAGAAAATCAGAAGCAAGTCAGTATTTCTGATCATCGTGATCGGAGTGGCGTTGCTTGCGTTCATCATCGGCGACGCGCTGACCAACAGCCGAAACATCCTGGGCGACCACACAACTATCGCCAAGATGGGTAGCACCAAAATCGACTACACCGATTACCAACGCAAACGTGAGGAACTCAACAGTCAGCTCGAAGAAGCCCGCCGCACCAACCCGCAGTCAGTGGCAAACTTCGACGCCCAGATTCTCCCCCAGATGGCTGTCGAACAGCTTCTGCAGGAAACCGTAATCCTCAACGCCGCCGAGAAGGCCGGCATCCGCAGCACAGGTAACCTTCTCCGCTTCTACATGCTCGAGAATCCCCAGAACCCCGAGGTGATGAAACTGGTGCAGCAGCTCAACGCATCCGGTCTCAGCGTGCAGACTCCGCAGCAGGCCTACGAGGTAATCTTCAACCCGAAACGCAACGGTCTGACAGACGCACAGGTTGAACCCTTCCAGCGTGCATGGCTCAACGCCGAACGCGAGACCGAGAAGCGTATCATGCAGATGACATACCAGCGTCTGCTCGTCGGTTCGGTAAAACCCAACGACCTCGACAAGAAGGCTCTATATAACGACTATGTGGCCACAACCAATGTCGACGTGGCATTCAAGCCTTTCGGCGTACTCGACCAGAAGACCTATCCGGTCAGCGACGCTGAAATCAAGGAACGCTATAACAAAGACAAAGAACTGTACAGCGTACAGGAACCGACCCGCGAGATTAGCTTCATCGCCGTCAACATCGCTCCGTCGGACGCTGACCAGAAAGCATGCCGCGAACTCGCACAGAAGACAGTCGCAGCCCTCTCGAACGGCGGCCAGCTCGGCAAGGACCTCAAGAAGGAGGGTGTCAGCGTGACTCGTCACGCCGTCCGCGCAGTCGACATTCCCTCAGGCCCCGCCAAGGAGTACATCCTCAACGGTGGTCTCGACAGCGTCAAACTCGTTTCTGAGAATATCAACGGCTTCACCGCAGTCCGCGTTGTGAGCCGCGCATCGGAGGTTGACTCAATCCAGGTGAACGTCATCTCGGCCGCATCCGAAAAGATTGGTGACCGCGTGCTCGCAGCAGTAAACGGTGGTCTCGCAGCTGATTCAGTAAGCAGCCGCTTCTCGCCCGACAGCGTCGCAGTCCAGCTCGCACAGTGGCTCCCTCTCTACACAGCCGAAGGCGCATCGAACGTGCTCCCCAAGAGCCAGCTTGACAGCCTCAAGAACGCCGGCGGCAAGTTCATCGTGCTCCAGCAGGGCGCCCAGGGCATGGTAATGGCCCAGGTTGTAAAACAGAACGCACCTGTCACCATCTACGAATATGACGAGGCTGAATACACCCTCGCCCCCAGCCAGAAGACCCGCGGCGACATCCGCTCGGCATTCGAGAAGTTCCTCGGAGCAAACAATACAGCCGAGAAGTTCTCTGCCAACGCTCAGAAGGCCGGTTACAACGTACAGAAGTTCACAGTCACCAGCTCGACTCCGGCAGTTCCTCGCCTGCAGGGCATGAATTCCTACTACCCCGACTCGCGCCAGGTGATCCGTTGGGTCATGATTGACGGCGAGACCGGCCAGGTAAGCCACATCTACAACTCGAGCGACGCCACTCATCCCGTCATGTACGCCGTGGCTATCGACGACTCTTACGATGACTATATCCCTGTGACCAACAAGAATGTCCGCGACCAGATCGCCAACGAAATCCGCGTTGACAAGGCCGGTGACAAACTTATGGAGCAGTACAGCAAGAAGACCCAGAGCCTCCAGAGCGCCGCTCAGGCTATGGGTGTCCAGGTCAAGAACTACCCGGAATTCCGCTTCGGCGCCAACCAGGGCGTTCAGGACGGCGCTGTGACCGGCAAGATCAGCGGCTCGAAGGCTGACAAGAAGGTCCAGATTGCCAAAGGCCAGGACGGTATCTATGTATACCAGGTGATGGGCAAGAACAAGCAGAACTTCCCCTACAACGAGCAGATGTACGGTCAGCAGTACTACCAGTTCGTAAGCCCCGACCTGATGCTGATGCTTCAGGGCACAAACAAGATCAAGAACAATATTTACAAATTCGAGGCAGGAGACTAAGGCCCCGCCCGACTTACAGCAAAGGAGCGGCCCCAAGGCTCGCTCCTTTGTTTTAGGTTTTAGGTTTTAGTTTATAGTTTTAGAAACTATGGAGGAGAAGAAGAAGCTCATCGGCATGAATCTGGCCGAACTGCAGGATGTGGCCTACAAGGGCCGGATGCCTCGGTTTGTAGGCAAGCAGTTGGCCGAATGGATATACTCGAAGGGTGCTGTAAGTTTCGACGAGATGATCAACATCTCCAAGAAAAACAAGCAATGGCTTTCGGAGAATTATATCATCGGACGCGAACTGCCCGTCAAGGCGACAAAATCGACCGACGGAACCGTCAAATACCTGTTCGCAGCCGGCAACGGCCACAACATCGAGTCGGTCTACATACCCGACCGTGACCGCGCCACGCTCTGCGTGTCGAGTCAGGTGGGATGCAAGATGAACTGCTACTTCTGCGCAACCGGCAAACTTGGCTTCAAGGGGAATCTGGACGCCGCGCAGATCATGAACCAGATTCTTAGCATACCTCCCCGCAGTGAGGAGGGAAGCGCCTCCATGACGCCGCTGACAAACATAGTGTTTATGGGCATGGGTGAGCCTCTCGACAACCTTCCGGCAGTCGAACGCGCCATCGAAATCCTCACCGCCCCCTGGGGGCTGGCGTGGAGTCCGAAACGCATCACAGTCTCGACTGTCGGCAAATTGCCCCAGCTCAAGGAACTGCTCGACCGCACCCAGGTCCATATAGCCATCAGCGTGCACACGGCCGACACAGCCCAGCGCGAGTCGATGATGCCGGCTCAGAAGGCATTCCCCATCTCATCGGTGATGAGATGCCTGGCGGGCTATGACTTCAGTCACCAGCGCCGTCTCTCGCTCGAATATATCATGTGGCGCGGTGTCAACGACGACATTGCCCACGCCGATATGCTGGTCCGACTGATTGGCGACATCGAATGTCGTGTCAACCTCATCCGCTTCCATGCCATTCCGGGCGTCGACCTGCATCCAGCCAGCGATGAACGAATGTTGATGTTCAGAAACTACCTGAACCAGAAAGGCATCACAGCCACCATCCGGGCGTCTCGGGGCGAGGACATCGCCGCTGCCTGCGGAATGTTGGCTGCAAAATCTTGAATTAACCAGAACACATACTCTCCCCACATACAATGGAAAAACTTATCAGGGTCGGTCTGACCCACGGTGATTTCAACGGAGTCGGTCTTGAAGTAATTCTCAAGTCGCTCGCAGATGAGACCATATTGGAACTGATGACTCCGGTCATCTTCACAGACTGGCGTCTTGTGGAATACGCCAAGCGCACCCTCGGTCTGGAAATTCCCGGACTCAAACGGGTGCCCTCGGCTGCCGAAGCCCAGGAAGGGGCAGTGAATATCGTCGACCTGCGCCTGCCGGACACTACGGTACACTCAGGCGTGCCCAATGCCGCTTCAGGAGCCGGCGCTGTTGCCTCGCTCGAAGCCGCCATGAAGGCTTATGAGGACAATGAAATAGACGTCATCGTCACCGCTCCCATCTCTAAGGAAGCGATTCAGTCTGACACCTTCCACTATCCGGGACACACAGAATATCTTGGGGCAAAGGCCGGCAAGGACTACAACCCTCAGATGATTCTGTTCGACGACCTGCTGCGTGTCGCACTGGTCACGACGCATCTCCCCATCGCGGAATTGGCCCAGTCTATCACTAAAGAGAAAGTTGCCGATGCAATCAGAAGATTCTCAGCGACTTTAAAATCGGATTTCGGAATAGTCAAACCCAAAATCGCAGTGCTGTCCCTCAACCCCCATTGTGGCGACGGCGGCCTTCTCGGCAACGAGGAGAAGACCTGCATCCAGCCCGCAATTGCGGAGTGTGCCGATGCAGGCGAACTGGCATTCGGACCCTATGCGGCCGATGGCTTTTTCGGGTCGGGAGCTTTCCGGAACTTCGACGGCATCTTGGCCATGTATCACGACCAGGGACTGGCGCCGTTCAAGACACTGTCGGGCACAAACGGCGTGAACTTCACAGCCGGGTTGCCGTTTGTGCGCACCAGTCCCGACCACGGCACCGCATGCGATCTTGCATGGACCGGTAACGCCGATCCGACCTCAATGCGCGAAGCTATCTACAAGGCCATCGATATATTCCGCAACCGGTCGAGATACGCCGAAGCTTGCGCAAATCCCCTCCGCAAGCAGGTGCAGGAGCGCCCGCAGAAATCAGACAAGACTCCACGAGGACCGCTGCCAGGCAAACAGGACACCCCTAAGAAAGAAGACGCTCCTAAGAAAGAAGACGCCACTAAGAAAGAGGAACCCTCTACAAAAGAGAACACCCCTGTAAAAGAGGAAAACCATAATAACACAACCGCATCATGAATTTCGGAATCATTGCCGCCGGTGAAGGCAGCCGGCTCGTCAGCGAAGGCGTAAGCCTACCCAAACCACTGGTGCTCATAGACGGGCAACCCATGATCGGGCGTCTGCTGCGGATATTCGAAAGTTTCAACCCGGACTACATCGCCGTCATCGTCAACGAACAGATGACCGAGGTCCGTGACTACCTCATAGGCTTGGCGCCCCAACTCAAATGCGAGTTGCGCCTCGTTGTCAAAAGCACCCCGTCGTCAATGCACAGCTTCTACGAACTTGCGGGACAGCTGAAAGACCATGGCCGGTTCGTTCTCACCACAGTCGACACAATCTTCCGCCGCGATGATTTCGCCGGCTATGTTGACGCTTTCGCATCCGCGCCGGCCTCTGTGGACGGTATGATGGCCGTCACCTCTCATATCGATGATGAGAAGCCTCTATACGTCGAAGTGGACAGTAATGATGACATAACGGCATTCCTCGACCAATTTCATGACGGCATCCGATTTATCTCCGGAGGCATCTACGGCCTGGATTCGAAAGCAATCGACGTGCTGGGAGAGTGTCTGGAGAAGGGAGTCTCGCGCATGAGAAACTTCCAACGGGCACTCGTGACTGTAGGCCTCCACCTCAAGGCATACGACATGGGTAAAATTCTCGATGTCGACCATGCGGGAGATATCGAGAAAGCCAACGAATACATCAACTCCTGAACGCAGACCCCATGTTCAGGATTCTGAATATTACCCAAAACGCAAAATGGCAGATATAAAGATAGCCGGCGTAATGCGTGCCGGCGCCTATTCACCCAACCACATCGGCAACGACGCGGCCATATTCAACGCCGCCGCCGACCAACTGCGCAAACGCGGCTGTGAGGTTGTGGTCTATAACGAAGACCAATTCCAGACGGCCGACATTCAGGAGGAAATTATCCTCAACATGTGCCGCGAACAGGACTCGATACGCAAGCTCATCGCGCTCGAAGAGAGGGGCAAGCTGGTCATAAACAGCGGTTACGGCATTGAGAACTGTACCCGCGAACGCATGACCCGCATGTTGCTCGGCAATAATATCCCCTACCCCGACAGCCTCATCGTCAACACCAACGAGGATGTCCGTCAGGATCTCGAGAAAGCCGGATTCGGCCCGTGCTGGATCAAGCGCGGCGACTTCCACGCCATGCACAAGGAGGATGTCAGCTACTGCCGCCACGCCGAGGAGGCCCAGGAAGTACTGCACGAATACTTCTACCGCGGCATCGGCCGGGCGGTCATAAACCGACATCTGGTCGGCGACCTCATCAAATTCTACGGCGTCAGCGGCCAACCTTTCTTCCATTGGTTCTATCCCTTCGACGAAGGCCACTCAAAATACGGATGGGAAGTTGTCAACGGCAAATCGCAAGGTCTGCCGTTCGACCTCGAAGCCCTCAAGGCCACCTGTCAGCGTGCCTCTGACATAATGGACGTGAAGATATACGGAGGAGACTGCATCGTCGATGCCGACGGCACTGTGCGCATCATCGACTTCAACGACTGGCCCAGCTTCGCACCCTGCCGCGCCGAGGGTGCCGTCGCCATTGCCAAATGTGTGCTCCGAGCCATCAAGGAGTGGAAAAAGAAATAACCGGAGATGACAGAAAATATTCAACATAATCCCTCCGCCACATCCGGAGGTAGCCTCAAATCAAACTTCAAGGCCAGCCTGAAGTCGATGGACACCGAGGAGCACATCGACCTCTATTTCTACCGTCCCATCGGCTACGCATGGGCCGTTCTGGCCCGCAAACTCGGAGTTACGCCCAATGCAATCACGATAGCCTCGATTTTTCTTGGTGTCGGCGCCGGCGTCTGCTTCTTTTTCAACAACATATGGTGGAATATCCTCGGAGTGGTGTTGCTGATCTGGGCTGACTCGTTCGACTCGGCCGACGGCCAGTTGGCCCGTATGACAGGCCAATACTCGCGGATAGGCCGCATCCTCGACGGACTCAGCGGTGACCTCTGGTTCGCCGCCATATACGTCGCTATATGCCTGCGCGAGAACATGACCAGCGACTTCTTCATGGCCCATCACTGGGTAATCTGGGTGATGGCGGTTGTCACCGGACTCTGCCACGCCACACAGGCGGCCATGGGTGACTATTACCGGCAGTTCCACCTCTACTTCCTCAAAGGCGAAGGAGGCAGCGAACTTGAGAACGCCGATGAGCTACGCGCCAAATATGCGAAAATGACGTGGAAACACGACTTCTGGAGCAAGCTCGTCATGACATTCTACCTCAACTACACGGTCGGTCAGGAAAAGCGCACCCCGCGTATGCAGAAGCTTCGCGCCGCTATCCGCGAGAAGTTCGGCAAGCACATCCCGCAGTCGTTCCGCGACGAGTTCCGCGCCCTCAGCCTTCCGCTGATGAAGTATACGAACATCCTGTCGTTCAATGTGCGCACCATCGCACTGTTCGCCTCTATACTCATATTCCGCATGCCTTGGCTTTATTTCGCCTTTGAACTGACCGTTCTCAACGTCGTACTTGTTTATATGATGATACGCCATGAGCGGATATGCACATTATTGACCAAAAGACTCAAAGACCCCGACTATGAATATTGATTTATCAAAAGTAAAAGGCCTTATCTTCGACTACGGTGGAACACTCGACACCGGAGGCGACCACTGGAGCGAGATAATCTGGGATGCATACCGCCAGGCAGGCGTTGCAGTCAGCAAACCTGAATTCCGCGAGGCATACGTCTATGCCGAACGCGAGCTGGCCCGCGAGCGACACATCCTGCCGGCCCACGACTTCCACGACATGCTGCTCATCAAGATGAAAATCGAACTGCAGTGGCTGGTCAGCCAGGGCCTTATGTCTCCCGACACCGTCGAGGAGAAGGCGACCGAAACGGCACGCATATGCTACGAATCCGCACGCGCCAGCGTACAGGCGGCAATCCCGGTCCTCGAAAAACTCTCCGAACGTTATCCTATTGTGCTCGTGTCCAACTTCTACGGCAACATCGAGACCGTGCTCCAGGACTTCGGCGTGCGCCACTTCTTCAAGGAAATAATCGAAAGCGCCGTGCTCGGTATCCGCAAACCTGACCCACGTATCTTCGAGCATGGCGTCAAAGCCCTCGGTATGCTCCCTGAGGAGGTGCTGGTCATCGGCGATTCATACCGCAAAGATATCGTTCCGGCCGAATCAATAGGTTGCCAGGCCATATGGCTCAAAGGCAAAGGCTGGACCGAAGAGGAGGACGCACAGCTCCACCCCAATACAATACAGAAATTGGACGAAACCCTGCAAATACTGCTCTGACCCCGATTCATATTAATTAACACAAGGCCGTAATTATAGCATAAAATTAATATAATTTAACTATAATATGCGGCCATTAAGATAATTTAAGGAAAGAGGGAAGAATTTTTTATCAAAAAACTTTGCAGTTTGCAAAATAGGGTGTAATTTTACATCGCCTAACCCCCGATGCGGAATGTCACCAGACACCGACATTGAAAACCGCAGGACCCGAAACAGTTTTCACGCCCGAGGTCCACTAACGGAGGGGAAGCCTACTAAGTCAAGAAAAAATAGCAAAAACACAATTACAGAACATGTCAACAAAAAAAGCAGAAGCTCCCAAGGGTAAACTTGGAGTTATGGTGGTGGGACTCGGTGCAGTGTCATCAACCTTCATAACAGGTGTGCTCATGGCACGCAAAGGTCTTGCAAAACCTATCGGCTCAATGACCCAGTACGACAAAATCCGTGTGGGCAAAGGTGCCGACAAGAAATATCTGCATTACAAGGATATCGTTCCCCTGGCAGATCTGAACGACATCGTGTTCGGCGCTTGGGACGTATATCCCGCCAACGCATATGAGAGCGCAATCAATTGCGAGGTTCTCAAAGAGAAGGACATCAACCCCGTCAAGGACGAGCTCGAGGCCATCAAGCCCATGAAGGCCGCTTTCGACCACAACTACGCCAAGCGTCTCGACGGCGACAACGTCAAGACTGTCAAGGACCGTTGGGACATGGTTGAGCAGCTCCGCGAGGATATCCGCAACTTCAAGAAGGAGACAGGCGTTGACCGCGTTGTTGTGCTCTGGGCTGCTTCTACTGAGGTTTACGTTCCCGTTGACGAGAAGATCCACGGCTCACTCGAGGCTCTCGAGGCTGCCATGAAGGCTGACGACAAGGAGCACATCGCCCCCTCGATGTGCTACGCATACGCTGCTCTCTCGGAAGGCGCTCCCTTCATCATGGGTGCCCCGAACACCACCGTCGACATCCCCGCAATGTGGGAGCTCGCCGAAAAGACCGGCATGCCCATCGCCGGCAAGGACTTCAAGAC
>JAAGKN010001020.1_pt1 | contig 60045 bp, 58 predicted proteins | sample 6206371 | NCBI WGS metagenome assembly JAAGKN01 (sample SAMN11533720, study PRJNA540317) | gut metagenome | isolation source: fecal pellets from male and female animal of same cohort | host: Peromyscus leucopus | place: USA:CA | collected 2017 | reverse complement strand
AAAAAAAAAAACAATTTCGCAAGTAAGGGGCAAAAATTTATGATTAATATATTTTTGAGCGGGGATTCTGTGTTATAATGAATGATAAGACAAGGAGGGCAAATGGCAACGAGTGAGGGCTTTAAAGATTTTGTGCTAGAGACGCTCAATGACGCATTGCAGGGCGAGCCGTATCGTTTTAGCGCTAAGAAAATGTTTGGCGAATATTGTATCTATGTGTCCGATTCTGACGATGTGCCAAAGCCTATTTTTTTGCTTTGTGATGAGACACTTTTTGTCAAACAGCATGCAGTTTTGAAACCTCTTTTAGAATCTTCCCCCAAAGGTTTTCCTTATCAGGGTGCTAAAGAATCTCATTTTAAAGTATTTGCTTAAATATTTATTAAAATTTTGCTAGAATATCACATTAAATCTAATATAAGAGTAAGTTTATCAAGGTCATACTATGGAGTTTAAAATCTTAAAACTACAAAATGTTAAAATATCTCAAGATTGGACACAAAAAGCTTTAAGAGGATTTGAAAATACTATGCAAAATTCGGAATTTCCTTGTATTTTTGCACTTAAGGCCTATAAACTTCGAAGTATCTTATTTTTGTTCGTCCCTATTTGCCAACCAAACAAATTAATAGATGGAATGATGGAATATACAGATTTTGCAAAAATAACACCTACTCACAAAAGAATTTATAACCCTTTAGTGATATTTTTTCAAAATCAATTTACTAATCTTATTGAAGAACAAACTTTTGCATGGCAACAACTTCAATTCTTGCACAATAATGATTCTAAAGAATGGTTAGAGCATATTCCCACAAATCCAAATGATTCTGCATGGAGTTTTTGTTTTAACGAAGTAGAATTATTTTTCAATATTAGTTGTCCGTGTCATCAAATTTTTAAAAATAGAAATCTAGGCAATTTTATTGCATTTGTGGTAAATCCTAGAGAAAATTTTGATTATGTCGCTAGTGGGAGCAAAAAGCAGGGAGTCAATGTAAGAGAGATTATAAGAAATAGGGTTAAGAAATATAATAATGGTTATTTACCACAATCACTAGGATTTTTTTGGTTTAAAGGATAATTTTGAGTGGAAACAATATGCTTTAGACGAAAACTATCTACACACCAAACAAGAGACATTTTCACAATGCCCTTTAAAAATCTTTAAAAGGAATCCTAATGTTTGAAATTCTATTTGCTTATATTTTAGCAGTTTTCTTATTGATTGCGACACCCGGTCCTGTGGTAGCACTAGTCATACGCAATGCTTCTATGTATGGATTCAAAACTGCATTTTTCACAAGCATAGGGACAAACTTCGCTTCTTTGATTTTGATAACACTTGCTATTGCTGTGATTTTAGGCGTATTTGAAATTTCTCCTAGTATATTATCTATGATTAGCCTTTTAGGTTGTGCATTTATCTTTTATTTAGGGGTTAGCTCTCTTTATCAAACCTTGAAAAACTATCAAAGTAATTCCTCTAAAGAATCAGATTTACAACCACTCCAGCCTAATAAAGACAATGTTCAAAAAGCTTTTCTTGCTAGTTTTTTAGAGGGTTTTGGGATTGCTATTGGCAACCCTAAAGATATTATATTTTTTGTGGCATTTTTTCCGCAGTTTATTCATCTAACAGATTCTATTACTCTAAGCTTAGGTATTTTGGTGCTTATATGGATTCTCCTTGATTTTTCTATCCTCATTACTTATGCTATCCTTATGCAAAAGGCTATTTTCCTAAAATATCAAAATATTATTGGAATCTTAAGTGATGTGATTTTAATACTTGTTGGAATTTTTGGGGCTTATTATTTGCTCCAATCATTGTTTTGATTGGTGGCTTAAATTTCTACAAAATACAAGCAAGATTTCCATTGATTTGATTGGATATTCTATCTTACAAAGGATACTTAGAATAAATAGTATTAGAAAGATTAAAGTAAAATAAAGGTAAAATCGCGCGAAAGTTTAGTAATTTATCAAAAAGGCAAGGAATGTCAGACTTACTCAATCAAGATATTCAAAATGTTAATATAGAAGATTCTATCAAAGAAAGCTATTTAGATTATTCTATGAGCGTTATTGTTGGGCGTGCATTGCCTGATGCAAGAGATGGATTGAAACCTGTTCATCGCAGGATTTTGTATGCAATGTATGAATTGGGGGTTACTTCACGGGTTGCTTATAAGAAGAGTGCAAGAATTGTGGGTGATGTGATTGGTAAATATCACCCACACGGCGACACAGCAGTTTATGATGCTTTGGTAAGAATGGCACAGAATTTTTCTATGCGTTTAGAGTTGGTTGATGGGCAAGGAAACTTCGGAAGTATTGATGGAGATAGCGCAGCAGCAATGCGTTATACCGAAGCAAGAATGACACAAGCAGCGGAGGAATTGCTAAGAGATATTGATAAAGATACGGTGGATTTTCTTCCAAACTATGATGATACTTTGCAAGAACCAGATATTTTGCCAAGTCGCTTGCCAAATCTGTTGATTAATGGTTCAAATGGAATTGCTGTTGGAATGGCGACTAATATCCCTCCACACCGCACTGATGAAATAATTGATGCTTTGATTTATTTGATTGATAATCCTAAGGCAGAATTGGATGATATTTTGCAATTTGTTGAGGGTCCAGATTTCCCAACAGGCGGAATTATTTATGGTAAAAGTGGAATCCGTGAAGCCTATGAGAGCGGACGCGGACGCATTAAAATCAGAGCTAAAACACACATTGAAAAAACAAAGACTAAAGATATTATTGTCATTGATGAGATTCCATATCAAGTCAATAAAGCGCGTCTTGTAGAGCAAATTGCCGAGCTTGCCAAAGAAAAGGTGGTAGAAGGAATTTCTGAAGTGCGTGATGAGTCTGATAGAGATGGAATCCGTGTGGTAGTGGAACTTAAACGCGAGGCAATGAGTGAGATTGTATTGAATCATTTATTTAAATCCACTCCAATGGAATCTACTTTTGGAATCATTTTACTTGCGATTCACAACAAAGAACCAAAGATTTTTTCACTTTTGGAATTATTAGAACTTTTTATCTCTCATCGCAAAAGTGTTGTGATTCGGCGAACGATTTTTGAATTAGAAAAGGCAAAAGCACGGGCTCATATTTTAGAAGGTTTAAAGATTGCTCTTGAAAATATTGATGAAATTGTTGCTTTAATTCGTGCAAGTAGCGATCCAAAAGTCGCTAAAGAAGGATTGATAAGCCAATTTAATCTAAGTGAGATTCAAGCACAAGCTATTTTGGATATGCGTTTGCAGAGGCTTACAGGGTTAGAGAGAGATAAAATTGAGAATGAATATCAAGAGTTGTTGCGAGAAATTGAACGCTTAAGTGAGATTCTCAAAAGTGAAGCAAAATTAAATGCCATTATTAAAGCAGAGTTGCTAGAATCTAAAGAGAAATTTTCAACCAAGCGAAAAACTGCGATTGAAGAGGATTATGAAAATATTGATATGGAGGATTTAATCCCCAATGAATCAGTAGTTGTAACAATGAGCCATCGTGGCTATGTAAAACGTGTGCCAGTGCGCACTTATGAGAAACAAAATCGTGGTGGCAAAGGGAAAATCTCTGCCAATACACACGAAGATGACTTTATTGAAAGTTTCTTTGTATCTGATACGCATGATACAATTATGTTTATCACTAACAAAGGACAACTCTATTGGCTTAAGGTTTATAGAATCCCAGAAGCGAGTAGGACAGCTATTGGCAAAGCAGTCGTGAATCTTATCAATCTTGGTGCAGATGAAAAGATTATGGCAACAATTACAACCAAAGATTTTAATGAAGATAAATCTATCGCATTTTTTACCAAGAACGGAATCATTAAGCGCACCAATTTGAATGAGTTTAAAAATATCCGAAGTGTAGGTGTTAAAGCAATCAATTTGGATGAAAATGATGAGCTAGTTACAGCAAAAATTATCAGTCCTAGCATTAGAGAAATTTTAGTTGTAACTTATGAGGGGATGTGTGTGCGATTTGGTGTTGATAATGTCCGAGAAATTGGACGCGTAGCGCGTGGAGTTACGGCAATCAAATTTAAAATGCCAAAAGATTATGTAATAGGCGCAACAGTAATTGTAGATGAAAATGAAGAGATTTTGAGCGTCAGTGAAAAAGGAATTGGTAAGCGCACAGAAGTAAATGAATATAGAATCACGAATCGCGGTGGTAAGGGCGTGATTGCAATGAAGCTTACTAATAAAACAGGCAAGCTTGTGGGCGTAGTCAATGTAGATGAAAATATGGACCTTATGGTGCTTACAAGCAGTGGCAAAATGATTCGTGTAGATATGCAAAGTATTCGTAAAGCAGGGCGTGCAACAAGTGGTGTTATTATTGTAAATGTTGATGATGATAAAGTTGTCTCCATCGCGCGTTGCCCCAAAGAAGAAAAAGAAGCAGATGAGAAAGAGGGCGAAGAAAACGAGGATTTGAGGCTAATTGGAGATGATAGTTTAGAGTAATGTTTAGGATTTTATTGGGTTTGATATGCTTTGTTGTTGTGGGAGAGGCTTCAGAGTATATTTTTTCTTATCGAATTGCTGTCAAAAATGGAGTGATTTTGAATGAAAAATATTATTTTTCTCCCGCTATGGTTAATTCAAAATTGCTTGATAAAACTAAGAATCCCTATAAAAAATGTGAGATTTCTCATGAAGCAAAAACAGAAAAAGCCTTAATTAATGATTATAAGGCTAAGATTTTAGAATGTTTTTTTCAGTGGGGTGTGCGATTGGAGGATCGCAGTGAGGTCAGCAATTTGCAGGGTCGGTCGCTAACTTTTTTGGCAATTCCTCCAACGCGCATTAAAATTGAATATGCGAGTGGAATTGCAACACTTTACGCATTGGTGAATCAAATAAAGAATCCTTCCCTTTGGGATTCTATTAAGCCTGCTTGGAAAATATCACCTAGTCTGGTATTGGAAGATTTGAACCCAAAAAAGGAGTGAAGATGAAATTGGCTATTGTTGAAGATGATATTAATATGCGAAAATCTCTTGAAATTGCCTTGGGGGAATATGATGAATTTGAAGTTATAAGCTTTAAAAGTGCCAAAGATGCCCTTAAAAAGCTGGATGATAGCATTGATTTAATTATTACGGATATTAATATGCCGCAAATGGACGGCTTAGAGTTTTTAAAGATTCTTAATGGGCGTTATGAAGCACTCATTATTACTGGAAATGCGACTTTAAGCAAAGCGATTGATTCGATTCGGTTAGGTGTGAAAGATTTTTTGACGAAACCTTTTGAAGTGGAAACTCTAGTAGAGGCAATCCATCGAGCCAAAAAAGCGCAAGAAGTGATGGCAAAGGTTGGAAAAAAGCCTACAAAAAATGAAAAAGTAAATGATAAAAATGCAGAAAATAAGAAGTTTATCGCAACTTCACCTGCGCTAGAAAGTGCTTTAAAATTAGCCAATAAGGCTGCCAAAACTGCTGCTTCAGTCCTTTTTCTTGGGGAAAGTGGCGTGGGTAAGGAGTTGTTTGCTAACTATATTCACCAAAATTCGCCTAGAGCCAATGCTCCTTTTGTTGCTTTGAATATGGCAGCGATTCCAGATAATTTGCTAGAATCTGAATTGTTTGGTTATGAAAAGGGTGCTTTTACAGACGCAACAGAGGGGAGAGCTGGGAAATTTGAAGCGGCAAATGGAGGGAGTATCTTTTTGGATGAAATTGGTGAAATGCCTGCTTCTTTACAAGCTAAACTTTTGCGCGTCTTGCAAGAAAAAGAAGTGGTGCGTTTGGGTAGTTCAAAGCCGATTAAAGTGGATATTCGCTTTATTGCAGCAACCAATGCAGATATTCAGAAGAAGATTCAAAAAGGAGAGTTTCGGGAGGATTTGTTTTTTAGGTTGCAAACTATCCCAATTCATATCCCTCCTCTACGGGAAAGGGTGGAAGAGATTATTCCCTTGTGTGAATGGAAGTTAGAACAAGTAGATAAACAATATGGAGTAGGCAAGAAGCATTGGGGTAAGGGAGCGCAAGAGCAGTTACTCTCCTATCGGTGGCCCGGCAATATTCGTGAATTACTTTCTGTAATAGAACGTGCAGCTATTTTATGTGAGGGAGATGAAATCATGGCGGAGGATTTGTTTTTGAGCTCACGTGAGAGTGGAGGTAAAAAGAAAATTGCAAATTTGGAAGAGGAGCTAATTTATGAGGCTCTCAAAGCAAGCGATTCTGATGTCGATAGTGCAGCAGAATTATTAGGGTTCAAAAAAGAACTGCTTTTAAGTAAAATGGAACGTTATAATATTAAACTTTGAAGGAGAAAAACAATGAAAAAATTTAATGTAGCAGTCGTAGGTGCAACAGGTGCAGTAGGTGAAGAAATTTTTAGAGTTTTGGGGGAACGTAACTTGCCAATCAACAAACTTGTGCCATTAGCAAGCGCACGAAGTGTTGGACGAGAGGTAGAGTTTCGAGGAGAAACAATTAAAGTTCAAGAATTGACCCATGATATTTTTGAAAAAGAAAATATCGAAATTGCCTTTTTTTCGGCAGGCGGAAGCATTAGCGCAGAATTTGCGCCAAGTGCGGCTAAAGCAGGTGCAGTTGTGATTGACAATACGAGCCATTTTAGAATGCAGCAAGATGTGCCACTTGTTGTGCCTGAAGTCAATCCTCAAGATATTGCTTTGTGGGAAAAAACAGGCATTATTGCCAATCCAAATTGTTCTACAATTCAAATGGTGCAAGTTTTAGAGCCGTTGCATAAGGCTTTTGGAATCAAGCGCGTAGATGTTAGCACTTATCAAGCAGTTTCTGGTGCAGGCAAAAAGGGAATGGAGGAACTTGTAATCCAAATGCAAAAATTCTTTGATTTTAACTTAGAATCTTGCGAACCAAAGGCATTTCCACATAGAATCGCACTCAATGTGATTCCGCATATTGATGTATTTTTGGGTAATGACTATACCAAAGAGGAAATGAAAATGGTGAATGAAACAAATAAAATTATGCACAGCAATTTTGAAGTTAGTGCAACTTGCGTGCGTGTGCCTGTGCTTAGAAGCCATAGTGAAGCAATTACTATTAAATTTGAGCGCGAAGTAAGTGCGAAAGAAGCTCAAGAAGTGCTAAGTAAAGCAGAAAGTGTTGTATTGATAGACGATCCACAAGAGAAATCTTATCCTATGCCAATTATTGCAACCGATAGAGATGAAACTTATGTGGGTAGAATCCGCGTAGATAATTATGATAAAAAGATTTTACATCTTTGGTGTGTTGCAGACCAAATCCGTGTAGGTGCAGCAACTAATGCTGTAAGAATCGCACAAAAATGGATTGCCATGCAAAGCTAAACAACAAGTTAAGATTAATTTCAAGGATTGTAGTGAGGGTTCGTTCAGTTTTGTTTGTCTGTTTGGGGAATATTTGTCGTTCTCCCTTGGCAGAAGGAATTGCAAGAGAGATTGCAAAGAGGGTAGGGCTAGATTTGCATGTAGATTCTGCAGGCACAAGTGGTTGGCACATTGAGGAGCCGCCATGCGAACATTCTATCGTTGTAGGTAAGCGACACGGAATTGATATTTCTAACTTCAAAGGGCGCAGAGTAAGTCTGTATGGAGATTTGGGCTTTGATTTGATTCTTGCAATGGACAGGAAAAATTACGATGACTTGGTGCATTTGGGATTTCCACAAGAAAAACTTGCCCTAATAGGAGATTTTGGTCTCAATGGACAAGAGATTCCAGACCCTTATTATTTCAAGGATTTGGATGGATTTGAAAAAGTTTATTCTATGTTAGAAAGTGCTATTATTGAGTTGATTGCACAAATTCAAAAAGGTAATATTGCACATAATACAAAATAAATTCATAGAAAAAATTTATAAACTACACTTGAGATGGTCAAAATCCCTGTGATAAATACAAATCCATCTAAAAAAGGATTTTTATATTTTTTAAGTTTTTCTACGCTCCAAATCGCAAGAATTGGCATTAAAAATAAAATAGCTGCGATAATAGGACCTCCCAAATCTTCAATGAAACCCAAAATACTTGGATTAAGATAAGCAACAAGAATAATTGTGAGATACATAAATAAAGTGCTAAAAATCTTAATAATTTGGATATTTGGAGTTTCATTACCGCTTAGTTTCATTGCTTTGCGCACGATTCCATTTAAACCCTCAAAAGCACCAAAATAATGTCCAAAAAACGAACTTACAATTGCTAAAAATGCTACTAGTGGAGCACCCAATGCGATAATTGGTGTATTGAATTGATTGGCAAAATAAGAAAGAATTGGAATATTTGCTTCTCTTGCTTTTGCAAAGTCTTCTGTGTTGAGACATAAAATACAAGAAAAAACAAAAAACATTACAAAGAAAAGTAATAAGATTGCTGTGCGAAATAAAATTTGGTTTGCTTTTTCTTGGGAATTATTATAATTCTTGCGCACACTAAGTGTAAAAGTTGAGATTGCTGGAGAGTGATTAAAGGCGAAGACCAACACAGGTAAAGTCAGCCAAATTACTTGGATAAGTTCGCTAAAACTTGGTATTTTTTGTAAAGATTCTAATTTCCAATAAGGAATCAAATAAAGAGAAAAGGCAAAAAGCACAATACACAAAGGATAGACTAGCGCATTACATGCTTTAGTAATGGTTTCTTCTTTGAGCATCATTACACTCATCATTAGGGTAACAAGGACGAATGCAATCCCAGCGCGTGCAAAAGGATAAAGCGTCATTGTGTTGGGGTCATAAAGGCTGACGAAATGGAGTTGATGCACAAAAAAGCTTGCAAAGGTATTGGTGATTCCTACTCCATAGGCAAGGCAAATGGGATAAATTGCAAAAAAGTATAAAAATGTGATAAAAAAGCTTGTCTTGCGCCCCCAGTATTCTTCTGCTGCATGGGTAATGTCGTGTTCTGTATTTTTAGATTCATTCACAAAACGACTAAGTGCGCGATGAGAGAGCCAAACCATAGGAAAGATTAAAAGTGTCATTAAAACAACAGGATAAAATCCTCCTGTCCCTGCACGAATGGGCAGAAATAAGATTCCAGCACCTACTGCTGTGCCAAAGAGAGAGAGTGTCCAACGCGTATCAAAGCGATTCCATTGCATAAAATTCCTTTGTGAGTTTTGAATAGAAGTTTATAATGCCAAGTAAAAGAATCTGCTTAAAAACTAAATTTTAATGCAGAAGCTAGAATAGTTTGGCAACAATAATTAGCACTTAAGGGATTCTAGCTCTTTTGTAATCTTTGCTAATTTTTGTTTTTGTTCTTTCAGTGCATTCTGGTTCGTTTCCAAGACATTCTTAGGAGCATTTGCTAGGAATTTTTGATTTTTTAACATTCCTTCTAGTTTGTCGATTTCTTTTTGCGTTTTCTCTGCTTGCTTGCTTAGGCGTTCTATAATGGGTTTTAAATCAATATCTGCAATTGGTAGATAAGATTCTACCTTTTCTGTAATATCCACAATGCAATTAGGCATTTTCTCTCTTACAATTTCCAAGGATTCCACTTTTGCAAGTTTGCAAACATAGCCGATAAAAAGTGTTTTCATAGAATCGGAAATCTCAACATTAACATAAGCTTTGGTGATTTTTTGATTTGCCAAATCAATGGTAGCTTTTGCACGACGAATAGAGACAATCGAATCCAAAATTAATGTAAAAATGGCAAAATTCTCTTTGTTTTCATAAGTGAAACTTGGATACTCTTGCACCATAATAGAACCGCTTTGTTCCAAGCTTGTGCCATCTAACTTATGCCATAAATATTCGCTAATAAATGGCATAAAGGGGTGAAGGAGTTTCATTGATTCTTTGAAAATTGCACCAAGCTCTATAATGGAATCTTTATCCGTCTTACTAAGTTCAATCCCCCAATCACAAAAATCTCCCCATAAGAAACGATAAAGTGAGTTTGCAGCATCATTGAAGCGGTAAGACTCTAAATACCCCCTTACTTCCGCGATATTTTGGCTCAAAAGCTGTGCCAAATATTTACCAAGTGCAGTTTTGGGCTCTTTTATTTCATTGAGGTTTGGGAATTTTTCTGCATTAAGAAGCAAGAAATTACTAGCATTATAAAGTTTGTTGGTGAAATTCTTACTAATTTCAAGTTGATTGGATACTAATTTTACATCACGTCCTTGCGCACAAAGAATCGCAAGAGTAAAGCGTAAAACATCGGCACTATACTCTTCAATTTTTTCTAATGGGTCAATAATATTGCCTTTGGATTTGCTCATTTTATTGCCTAATTCATCTCGAACTAGTGCATGCAAATAAATGTCAGGGTAGGGTAATTGTGAGAGGAAATGCTCCCCCATCATTAGCATTCTAGCAACCCAAAAGAATAAAATATCAAAACCAGTAATGAGTAAGGAGTTGGGATAAAATTCTTCCATGTCATTTGTATGCCATACTTCCCCTTCTCCCCACTTACCATTGAAAAAGCCAAGTGTTGAAAATGGCCAAAGAGCAGAGCTAAACCAAGTATCCAGCACATCAGGGTCTTGCGTGATGGTTGAACTGCCACATTTTTGACAAGATTTTGGGGATTCTATACTCGCAAATTGTTCACCACAAGTTCCGCAGTAATATACTGGAATCTGATGTCCCCACCAAAGTTGGCGAGAAATGCACCAATCTCGCAATTCTCGCATCCAAGCGTTATAATTGTTTTTCCATTGCGGAGGAAAAAAGTTGCTTTCATTGGCATTAATCTTTTCAATTGCTTTTTGTGCAACTTCTTTTTTTAAGAACCATTGTTTGGAGATATAGGGTTCTACAATATTGCCACAACGATAACAATGCCCTACTTGGTTGTTGTAATCTTCAATTTTTTCTACAAATCCTAAAGATTCTAGCTTTTCTATAATTTTTACACGCGCTTCTAGTCGCTCCAAACCGCAAAATTCTCCAGCATTTTCATTAAGGATTCCATGCTTATCAAAAACTACAATTTGTTCTAAATGGTGTCGTTTTCCTACTTCATAGTCATTGATATCGTGCGCCGGAGTTACTTTAACCGCACCTGTTCCAAACTCTTTATCCACATGAGAATCCGCAATAATTGGAATCTCACGATTCAAAAGAGGCAATACAACACATTTGCCAATGAGATGAGAAAAGCGCATATCCTCTGGATTGACCATTACCGCTGTATCTCCAAAATAAGTTTCTGGTCGCGTGGTAGCTACTACAATATAATCTTCGGAATTTTTTAAGAAATATTTTAAATAATAGAGTTTGCCTTTGTTTTCTCTATATTCTACTTCTACATCAGAGAGAGCACCATCATGGGTGCACCAATTGACCAAATATTTACCTTGAATGATAAAACCCTCATTGTAGAGTTTTACAAATGCTTCTTTGACTGCATTTTGCAAACCTGTATCCATTGTAAAACGCGTTCTACTCCATGCAGGAGAGCTTCCAAGTTTGCGCATCTGATTGAGAATTATTCCTCCACTTTTTTCTTTCCATTCCCATACTTTTTGGACAAATTTTTCGCGCCCCAATTCTTCCTTTTTGATTCCTTGTGCAAGCAATTGTTTTTCTACGACATTTTGTGTTGCGATTCCTGCATGGTCTAATCCAGGTTGCCAAAGCGTTTTGTATCCGTCCATTCGCTTATAGCGCACAATAATGTCAATCAGAGTATGATTGAGTGCGTGTCCAATATGCAGACTTCCTGTAACATTAGGAGGGGGTAGCATAATGCAAAATCGTTTATTTGTTTTTTGAATTTTTTGATTTCCATTGACTTCAAAATAACCTGCTTCCTCCCAAAACTTATAATAGCTCTCTTCAATCTCTTTTGGATTGTAGGTATTGGGTGTCTTGCAGGTTTGCTCTTGGGGTAAATTTTTGGTTGAATCGTTTTGCATAAAAGCCTTTCTTAATGTAGCAAAATACATATAAACCATTTTTGGAATGGTTTTTGCTAGTCTTTGATTTGAATTTAGAATTTTACCAAAAAATTTAAATTTCTTTATTTTCTTATTTCAAAAAATGCGCGGAATATGGATTTTGGAATCAAAAATTATGGTAAAATTGCAGAATCATATCATTAAGGAGTCGTTATGAAAAGTGAAAAATTCCAAGTAAAATCCCCAATTTTAGGATTTGATAATGTGCATGAGGCAGAATTTGCAGAAGTAGATGATGGCGCGTTAGCTTTTTTATCTTTGCAAGGGCAAAATATTGAGTTATTGCTAATTAATCCTTACAAAGTGCGTGAATACTCTTTTGAAGTGCCAGCAGCAATTCAAACTTTGCTTGATGTTACAAAAAATTCTAAAGTTAAAGTATTTTGTGTATTTGTGCGCGAAAAAGAATCCGAAATTCTTATCAATTTCTTAGCACCCATCATTTTGAATGATGACAATAAAACATTAGCACAAGTCGTTTTAAATGCAAAAGAGTATCCAACTTTTGGTGTTGCTGAATCTATTAAAAATTATATCAAAGAATAATTGGGTTGCCCCTCTCAAGTCTTAATGCCCAACAACGAGAAGCTTCAGAAGCTCCTTATGGGCATAATCTTATCATTGCTTCTGCGGGAACAGGTAAGACTTCCACGATTGTTGGTAGAATCTCTTATCTGTTGCAAAATGGAATCACTCCTAATCAAATCTTACTATTGACTTTTACTAATAAAGCCGCTCAAGAAATGTTAGCGCGTCTGGCGATAAAGTTTGATAGTAGAATCGTCCAGCAAATTGAAGCAGGAACATTCCATGCAGTGGCTTATCGGTATTTAAAAGCAAAAGATTCTGTTGTTTTAAAGCAACCTAAAGAACTTAAGGTATTGTTTAAAAGTCTCTACGACAAGCGTGTTTTTTTGAATGCAACTTCTGTTCCTCCTTATGGAGCAAATTATTTGTATGATTTGTTTTCTCTTTATTTTAATGCAACAATCAATGAGGATTTTGAAAGATGGTTAGAGCGTAAAAATACAGAGCAGCTACAATATGTAGAAATTTATTTGGATATTTGGGAAGAGTTTAAAACACTTAAGAAAGAATATCATTATGTAGATTACAATGATTTGTTATTAGATTATAAAGATGCAATTGCTAAGCTTAAGTCCCCTTATAGAGAAGTTTTGGTAGATGAATATCAAGATACAAATCCATTGCAGGATTCCATACTGCAAGCACTTAATCCCCCCTCCATCTTTTGTGTGGGGGATTATGACCAAAGCATTTATGCGTTTAATGGTGCAGATATTAGTATCATTGGAAGTTTTAAGGAGAGGTATAAAGAGGGTAGAATCTTTAGCCTCACCAAAAATTATCGTTCCACAGAGCCAATTTTGAATCTTGCAAATCGAGTGATTGAAAAAAACCCACGTATTTATCCTAAAAAACTAGAAGTTGTTAAAATGCAGAATTTTGGAATGCCAACCTTATTGGTTTATGAAGAATTGTTTTTGCAATACCATGGAATTGCAAACAAAATCAAGCTTTCTAATCGCCCTTATGGGGAAATTGCCGTGATTTTTCGTAATAATTCTAGTGCCGATGGGATTGAGGCTACTTTGCGCGAAATAGGGATTCCATCTAGGCGCAAGGGAAGTGTGAGTTTTTTTGATGCTAAAGAAGTGGTATATATGTTGAATCTATGTTCTTTGATTTTTAATGCTAAGGATATGATGTCTTTCATTCATGTTTTAAGCCATGCTAGAGGAATTGGTAATGCTGTGGCAAAGGATATTTATGAAGCTCTTTTGCTTTTGGGACATAATAGTCCAATACAGGGCTTGTTGCACCCAGATAAAACCATCAAAGAGCCTTTCAATAAAAAAATTCAAAATACACAATTAGGGCTATTTGATGATTTTATTGAGTTTGGTAACCCAAAACGATTCGATACAATAAATTTGGAAATCGGTTTAAAAGAAAATCCGATTTTAACTCACCCAAAACTCACTAAAGAAGGAGTAGAGTTTCTCAATGCACTTTATCGTTTTTTTAACTCTTTTAGCGCAAGAGACAAGCCTTATGATTTGATTTCAAAGGTTAGTGCCTTGCCAATTTTTCAAATTGTTGCACATAAGCTCGCCAAAGAAAGATCGATTACTAAAGAGGGAAATATTAGTGAGGAAAGACGTTTAGAATCACTAGAACGCATCAATCGCAAGATGTCTTTATTGAAAGATTTGGCAAGTAATTACAATGATCTTGGACGATTTTTAAATGCAATGGTGTTGGGTTCTAGTGAAATGAGTGAGGGTGAGGGAGTAAATTTACTTAGCATTCATGCAAGTAAAGGGTTGGAGTTTGCTGAAGTTTATATTGTTGATTTGATGGAAGGGCGTTTTCCTAATAAAAAATTAATGAATCAGGGTGGAAGCTTGGAGGAGGAGAGAAGGTTGTTTTATGTTGCAGTTACGAGAGCTAAAGAGGTTTTGTATCTAAGTTATGCCAAGAAAGACGCATTAAAAAATATTCCTTATGAAGGCTCTATTTTTCTTTATGAGGCGGGATTGCTTGCAAGTCGCTTGCAATAATAATGCGGTATGTCATTTCAATTCTTATACACATTGAGGGCTGAAAAGCTTTGACTCGTTGGCATCATTTCTAATGTATTGATATTAATATGTGAAGGAAGTGTTGCTACCCAATAGACTGCTTGTGCAATATCTTGTGGAGTGAGGGCATTTGCCCCTTTATAGAGCGCATCAACCTTTTGTTTGTCGCCTTTGAAGCGCACGAGCGAAAACTCACTTCCTTCTGCAAGCCCGGGTTCAATATCGCTGACACGCACATTTGTGCCACTTAAATCTGCACGAAGTCCCAAGACAAATTGTCTCACGAAAGCTTTGCTTGCTCCATAAACATTACCACCTGGATAGGGATAGCGTCCAGCAATAGAACCTATTGTGATAATATGTCCGCTTTTTCGCTTTGCCATTTGTGGCAATATTAGGTGTGTTAGATAGGTCAGAGCTTTGATATTGACTTCAATCATTCTTTCCCAATCTTCAAAATCGCATTTATCGGCACTTTCTAAGCCAAGTGCGAGCCCTGCATTATGAACTAGCACATCAATTTCTTTAAAATCTTTTGGCAAGGATTCAATAGCTTGTTTTAATGAGATTCTATCGCAAATATCACAAGGAAGGACGATGCAGTGTGGAATCTCTTCGGCAAGTAATTCTAGTCGTTCTTTTCGTCTTGCAAGAGCAATGACTTTGTGCCCTTTTTTGCCAAATTCTTGAGCTATTGCGTATCCAAATCCAGAAGATGCACCAGTAACTAAGATATTCATTCTCTATCCTTCAAATGGAATTTTGGATTGCATTATAGTCAAAAATTATTTAGAATCTGATTTGAGCTCGTGTTAAAGTATGGTCAATACCACACATTTTATATGTAATTTGTGATTGGAGATAGAAAACTTATTTTTGCGAGCAATATGTAATCGTCTTGTAATGTTTATGAATTTCAGATTCTTTTTCACGTTCATTTGGGGAGATTTTTTCCATAATCTCTTTTGCTTTTGCGCAGTCTTTTAATTTGTAATATCCCCAAGCCAAGGAATCCAAATAATAGATATTTTGTGGTTCTTTATCTAGGGCAAGTTGCACATATTTCATTCCTTCGTTGATTCGTGCAGAATCCTTAAAATCATGCTCAATCATTAAATATCCTAAATAATTCCAATACAATGCGTCATCTAAACTTTGGGCAGAAATTTTCAAATCGTGTTCAATCTTTGATAATTCCCTGCGGGAATAAGATTGCATACTCTCATAACGCATCATTGCAGCATAAGCAAGATAGTTTAAATCCTGCGTTGTTTGATAGAGATATTCTGCTTGTTTGAGAGTATTTTGATAGTCTTTTTGCAGACGATAAATTTCTAATAAAATTTCATCACGGGAATCAATTTTTGGGTTTTTTAGCAAAAAGGCTTTAGCCAAATCTAATCTTTTGAATCGAAAATAAAATTCTAATGCGAGCTTGGCATAGTTTTGACTACCAAGTGATTCGTAAAGCTTGGTATAGGTTCGTGCTGCTTCTAAGTATTGTTTGGACTCTGTATAGAGGATTGCAAGCTTTTCACCAATGATTTTGGAGTCTTTATGTATTTTGAGATGTGCTTCATACAAAGCAATCGTTTTTTGAGGTTGTTTTAAAAAAAGCAAATAGATTGCTCCAAGTCTATCTAATATCATTTCATCGTGTGTGAGAGTATAAGCTTGATTTAGGATTTGAGCTGATTTTGCAAAGTCTTCACGAAGAAAATAGACTGAAGCAAGGGTTTCATAGTTTTGTGTATTTTTATGGTTGGCAATCAAAATTTTTGCTTCTTTGAGTGCTTCATCAAAGGCTTTAGTGCTTGTAAGAATACCAACCAATGCTGCACGCACTTCCTCATCTTTGGGATATTTTGCTAAATATTCGTAAGCTTGTTTTTTGGCATTTTCGAAGTCTTGTTGTGCAATTAAAATCCCTAAAATCTCTTTAAGATAAGCTTTATCTGGTTTAATTGTATAAGCTTGAGTAAAGGCTTCTTTGGCAGCTGATAGGTCTTGAATGTCTAATGCTGCATAGCCTTGCATAATATAAATATCTTCTTGGCTTTCTGGGAGATTTGCATTAGCAAACGAAAACTCAAAATCATTTCTAAAGCAACCCACAAATCCAATAAACAATAGAATCGTGATACTAAAACTTATCAAAAATTTATTTTTTGACCACACCGATACATTCCTTTAATAAATCTGTCCAATTTTCTTTATAGCAGTCCCAAAAAGGAAATTTCACGCACTGCATAGGACGCTTTTGGTAAATTTTGCATTTCCCATCTTGAAAAAAGATACAAGAATACACCCCTTTGCTTTCTTGAATTTCAAGCAAGGAATAACGATAACCAACTTTTTTAACAAAATTTTGACAAAAAAAGTCAAACTCAAGTCCAAGAAATTCGGCAATTTGTTTTATTTCTTTTGGGGTTACAAAGATGTAACCGGATTCTCCCGTGCAACATTTTCCACCACATTGAGTGCATTTACTTGAATCAAAATAAAAAGGAAAGCTAGAATCTTCTAACATTTGATACTCCAAGTATTCGCACGCTTATAAATTGCAAGCACTTCTTGTGTAAAATTCAAGCCAATATGCACCAAAAGGGGAGGAAGAATCTCGCATTGACTTTTAGAATTTTTTTTGGAACGACACAATACCAAAGTTGCGCTTTTATCTACCTTTGGATAAACAAAACGCAAACAAATTGGACGAATTTTATAAGAATGTAACACATTAAAGAGATGAAAGACTGCCTTTGCGTCATAGCAAAAGATAAATTCTCCTTGTGGCTTAAGCAATGAATTGACCTTGCGCACAAAATCTAAAAAAGGTAGATTTTGTGCGTAGCGAGCACTAAAAATATCAGTATTTTGAGACTTTATTACTCCATCATGATAAAAAGGAGGATTGCTTAAGATAATGTCAAATTGATTTTGAGATTTGGAATCTTGACGATTATATTGAGAATTTGCTTGATGAAAATTGAAAAATTCATGTTCCAAAAAATCTGCACAAATAAGATTTGCTTGGATTTGATTGATACGTAGATTGTGCGCACAAAGTTCTGCCATTTTTGGATTTTTTTCTATCATTGTGAGATTGCAAGCACAATCTCGTGCGCATAGTAGCCCCAAGATTCCACAACCCGCCCCAACTTCTAGGATATGATGGCGATGTTTTAAAAAAGGGAGAGCAAAATCATATAAAAATAAGGTGTCGCTGTTATAGCAATAACCATTTTTTGGCTGGTAGATTTGCATTTAAGGCTCTAAAGTGCTAATTTCTAGCACAAATTTTGTTTTAGATTGCGCATTTTGAATCCGCAAAGTGACAGAATCTGTCTTGACTTGGTAATGCAATAAGGAATTTCCTTGTTTAATAATTTGGATAAAACCACTCGAGTTTATTTGTTTGTTTTGTCCAAAAAAGATTTCATTGCCCAAAAGAACCGCACCAAAATCTAAATCGCTAAACACATCTCCTCCAAATAATCTTCTACTAAAGGAATCTTTGGAATAACAAGTTTGATTAAGACAAATTTTGTTTTTAAAACATTCCATTTGTAGCAATAAATGCCCTGCATTGAAAATTTCCAAAGTAGTGTGATTGGGATAGGATTTGATGAATCCTAAGTCATAAAATCTAAAATCTTTTGTGGAAAAAAAAATTGTTTTTGGGGTAGTATTTTGTCTGTTTTGAGGTGTTTTAGAACACCCCAAAATCATCAATAAAGCCAAGCAAAAGAATGCGAGATTTAGAATTGTTCGCCTGTTAAGATACGATACCATCGTTTTCCATCAAGTTTAAGTTCCATACTAACTTGGCAAAGTCCATCTTTATATACGGTTTCTACAATTTCTGCATTGCGAATTACCGCCAATACTTTTGTTTTCACGGTTGAGTTTTTAAGCACCATATCTCTCACGGTGTCTTGTGCATTGACGCGGATTCCATACATTTTCTCACCGATTTGTCGGTAAGCATCCACGATTGCTGCGCGTTTTGCAAGAGCTAAAGCCTGTGCTGGAGAGAGTGTGGATTCTGGTGCAACACCCATACCAATAGCACTAATTTCAATAATGCTTGAAGGCGTGATGATAGGAGCATTTGGAATCACAATGTCATCGCCACCTACTTCAATACCTTGTAAGCCTGCTGGAGAATTGGAGTTTCTACCATGTGAATTTGCATAAGGGCTTTGATTGCTTGCACTTGCAACTACTTGATTACCTGATTTTCCAATAGGACTAATGGTTTCACTGCTAGATACAGAATCAATTTGCTGTGCTGCAAATAAACTACTTGCTAAAAGCGTTCCCGCTAAAACTAATGAAATTGATGTTTTTCTTGTCATTTCAATCCTTTTTGACATTTGAGATAAAAATTTCAAAGCAATTAGTGTTCCACTTTTGATAAAAGCACTTCACGCAGATGATTTACCATCTTTTCCATTGCTTCTGTATAAAGCATTTGTGCCTTTTGCCAAAGGTTCTGCATAGAATCGTGTGGTAAATGCAAACTTGCGAGTGCAATTGCATAGAGAAAATGGCTTAGAGTTCCACTAAATAGAATCCCGATAAAAGGGTTTTTTTGTCCTTCTTTGGAGAGGATTTCAAAAATCTGGTCTAATACAACAAAAAGTGATTTTTTGGATTCTACCTTGATTTTAAAGCTATCTTGAATTTTGTTTTTGAATGCAAGAATTTCAAATAAGTATTTTTGGGTTTCTTTGGTATAAAAATTTTCTTGTATTGGGTCTTTGAAGAGAGATTTGAGATTTTTAATTTCTTGTGCTTTATTAATGGGTTTTAGTTCAAAATCTTGGTAATGTATTGCTTGCGCACCTGTGATTTTTGCTCCATCATTAAGATTTAAAATATGAAAAGGCTTGAGTGCTCTAAAGGCTTCTTCTAAGGCTGTGCGAGAGAGAGAATAAAGCGCGTCAGAATAAATATCATTACTAAAATTCCCTGCGACTGGATACGCATCTTGTGGAATTTGCGCTTCTTCCTTCTCATAGTAAGAATTTTGTGCGTGCTTCTTAGCTCCTTTTTTGTAACCACAGTCTAAACCACATAAAATCACATCACTTCCTAAATAGCTTGCAAGTGAAGCTCCAGCATTGCCAACAAGTGGTGCAGTAAAACGAACTTTAAAACGTGGAGCATTCAAGTCGGCTGCACTAGAACCATCGCGCTCAAAGAGATAGATTTCTTTAGCAAGGCTTTTTGCTTTTTTATCTAAAACGCTTGCGCAAAGCAAAGGAATCTCTCCTAATGGAGCAGCCTCTAAGACTTCATGTAAATAATCATGTCGCTCAATCTCTATTTGAAAATCCGGTGTAATTCCTGCCTTTAAAAGTGGCTTGAGAGCCGTGCCACAACTAAAAAGAATCATTTTTTCTTGATTTTCTTTGATAAAAGGAAGCAAGAAATCAAGGCTTGGTCCATTAGCAATTACGCAAATAGGAGCATTAATGCGTTTAGGTTCAATCAACATTGGTTTAAGAGGGGAATTCAACTTATTGATAATTCCGCGCATTTCATCTTCATAGGTTCCCCAACCGCGTAGGGTTTGTGAGTGTGTTTCAAAAACAATTGCACGCGCGCTTTGATTCATAGGGGTTTGATACATCATCAATTCAAAACGAACAACAGAGGTGCTAATTTTTCGTGTTAGAAAGAAATGATTAATATAATCACGTTTCATCATACTTTCTAAGAAAATGTAGCCTGCTCTATGTTCTGTTTTACTAAATAGTAAAGCAAAATCAACGAAAAAGCACGCAATTCTAAAGAGGTCAAAGGACTCTTCAAAGATAAAAAAATTATGCAATCTTGTGTAATTTTCTGCTAGAATTTGCAGAAAAATCCCTCCACCCAAACCAAAGAGATTGAGACTTGGTAAAAAATCGCTTGGTAAATGATAAGCTGAAACCCCTCCATTTTTCATGGCATATTCGAGGATTCCATTCACCAAAATACTGCTATAAGGAAAATCCTCATTCATCATCTCCGCACGTGTTCCATAAATACGATTCCATTTTTCATTAATAGGTGGATTATAAGCGCAGTTTTGATGCACTTCTAGCATACTAGATTTACCATCAATAACAGGGAAAAGAAAACTATTTTGTGTAAAATTTAGGATATTTACTCCCTCTTTGCCAATATAAAGTTGGTATTCTTTAGCGGGTTGTTGTAAGGTTTCAAAGAGATTAGGATAGTCGGATTTGAAAAAAGCAAGATTTTGGTGGAATCGTGAGCTTACAAAAGATTCAATTTCTTCACAGCTACTATTCTTTAGTATTTCTACAATGCCCTTGTAATTTTGATTTATCATTGTGATTCCTAAATTTTAATGGGCGTATTTTAGCAAAAATTTCAAAAACCAAAAGATAAAAAAGCAAAATTTTTAAGTTTCTAGTGTAGAATGCTTTTTTAATTTTTCAACAAGGCGGCTTTATGCAAGATTATAAGATTTTTACAGGAACTGCACATCCGAAGTTTTCAGAGTGTGTTGCAAAGGAATTGGGGATTGAATTATCAAATGCAGAATTAACGCGTTTTAGTGATGGAGAGATTGGAATTCGCATTTGTGAAAGTGTGCGAGGCAAAGATGTCTTTGTGATTCAATCGACTTGCGCACCAGCAAACGATAATTTAATGGAATTGCTAATTATGACCGATGCACTCAAACGCAGTTCAGCAAAATCAATCAATGTGATTATGCCTTATTTTGGTTATGCTAGACAAGATCGTAAAGCCGCCCCACGTGTTCCAATTAGTGCAAAACTTGTCGCAGATTTGTTGCAATGTGCAGGGATTTCGCGTCTTGTAGCTATGGATTTGCATGCAGGACAGATTCAGGGATTTTTTGATATTCCCGTGGATAATCTTTATGGTTCTATTGTGTTTAAAGAACATATTATTGATAAAAAATTTAAGAATCCTATCGTCGCAAGTCCTGATATTGGCGGTGTGGCTCGTGCGAGGTATTTTGCTAAACTTTTAGGATTGGATATTGTCATCATTGATAAGAGACGCGAGAAAGCAAATGAAAGTGAAGTAATGAATGTAATTGGTAATGTAGAAGGAAAAGATGTAATTTTGATTGACGATATGATTGACACTGCAGGCACAATGGTCAAGGCAGCAAGCGCATTTAAGTCTAAAGGAGCGACAAGTGTAATAGCACTCGGCACACACGCAGTTTTTAGTGGAGCAGCTTATGATAGAATCCAATCAAGTGAGATTGATGAGGTGATTGTAACTGATACGATTCCTTTGAAACAGACTTGTGAAAAAATCAAGATTTTAAGTGTTGCACCTTTGTTTGCTGAAGTAATTAGAAGGATTAATAAAGATGAAAGCGTTAATTCACTTTTTGCCTAAGTGTTTGCTAGGATTCTTGTTTTTAGGAATTTTAGTGAATGCACAAGAGGTAGTGAAATCTGAAAAAATCCAAGCCGTATTGGAAACAACTTCGGGAAAGATTACTTTGGATTTATTCCCAGAAGTTGCGCCTAAAGCTGTGGAGAATTTTGTTGTCCATATTAATGAGGGATACTATAATGGCACGATTTTTCATCGTGTGATTCGTAGATTTATGATTCAAGGGGGAGACCCTAGTGGCACAGGAAGTGGAGGAGAGTCTATTTGGGAAAAAGACTTTGAAGATGAGATTGTCAGAGGATATGCCTTTGACAGAGCTGGGATTTTGGCGATGGCAAATGCAGGGGAAAATACCAATGGAAGTCAATTTTTTATTACTACTACGCGCACACCGCATCTCAATGGCAAACACACAATCTTTGGTGAGATTAGTAAGGAATCCAAAGAAGAAAGTTTTAAGACTTTGCGTAAGATAGAATATACCCCGACAAATTCACAAGATAAACCGATTAAAGAACAAAAAGTTCTCAAGGCTTATATTATTGCTAAAGAATAAATAACTATGTGAGATTTAGAGTTTGTATTGGATTCTCTAAATCTCTAAAATAATGCCAATAATTTTAAAAAGCCAATCTTAATTTTTTTATTCTATAATTGTTTATTTATTTTCTAAAATGTCTGGTGGTAATTTGCAAACACTTCATCAAGCTTTGTTATTAAAAAAGCTGTATTTATTACAATCTTGTGGTTTTTCTTTTTGTAATCCGCAATTTTTAGTGCCAACACAAAAGGGATTTCAAAGTCAAAATAAGCAGGACTTAAAAAGTCTGATAGAATCTTGTAAATTGTGCGCACAGAAATCCTCTCCTGCAAGTGCGGGATTGTGCAATCAAGATTCTAAGCTGATTTTTCTTACGCTTTTGCCTGTGTTAGATTCTCAATTGCGTTTTACTTCTAAAGGTGCGCAAATGCTAAAGAATATTATTGAACGCGTCTTTACTTTAAAAATACAAAGTGTATCTATTCTGTCTCTCCTTAAATGCGAGATTCCACAGAATGCACAAAAAACTTGTATAGAATCTTGCATGGGTTATTTTTTGAAGCAGATTGAGTTTGCACAAGGTCGAGTTATTGTCTTGCTTGGAGCAGAAGTGTATTTTTATCTGACGCAAGATGGGAGTCATTATGAAAATGTGCAAGGTAAAATGCTAAAATGGAATCATTTTAATCTTTTTCCAACTTTTAGCTTAAATCAACTCCTTAGGCAGCCTGAACTAAAAATTAAGGCGCATCAAGAGTTTTTGAATCTTAAAGAATTATTATAAAAGAAAGGTTATTATGCGATTAAAAAGAAGTTTTAAAAACCTCATTGTGATGTTAATGGTTAGTGTATTGGGATTTTCTCCTTTTGCTTATGCAAGTGGCAAGTATCTTTCCCCTCTACCAATTCCTAATGTAGAAGTTCTAAATATAGAGCCCCAAAAGTGTAACACTAGCTGCTTAAAGGATTTGTTGGAAAATGAACAGGTTTTTTCGTTTATTGCAAATATTGATGAAAAGAATCAAAATAAAGATTTGATTGAACAATTGGACAAACTTCTTTCTTCTCTTGAGATTTCTGAAGTTCCCTATTTTTTAGGATTACAAAAACCATTTTTTAATATTGCTTTATTGTTCCCACGCAAAACCATTGGACGCTATTCTAGCACGACAATGAATGTAGTTTTGAGTTATCTTTTAGCTCAAAAAGGACGCTTTAACTTTGAAGTTTTTGATTCGCAAGGGGAGACAATAGAGGATTTACAAGCCACATTGGATAAGATATACTCTAAAGGTCATCGTCAAATCATTGCAATTCTGACTCAAGAAGGGGCAAATCACTTAAATAATATTAATCCAAATGTGCCTATCTTTATTCCTAGTGTGCACAAATCTCAAATCCAATCAAACAGCAAATCCGCCAATCTTACTTTTGGCGGAATTAGTTATGAGGCGCAAATCCAAAAATTGTCCGAGATTCACCCTTATGTGAGTGCGACAAGCTTTTATGATTCTGGAAATATTGGAACGCAAATGCAACAATACACACAAGCTGCAAATGAAAATTTAAAATATTCCAAAAGTTTCAGTTTGAAGCAAGGCGCAACTTTACCAAAAGAAATCAAAGCCTTAAGAGGAACTTTGCAAGGCACAAGAATCTTTTTGAATACACCTATTGCAAATTCTAGTATTATTCTTTCACAATTGACTTATAATAATATTCGTGCTGATGGAATTTATTCTACGCAAATTAATTACAATCAAAGTTTGCTTTCTATTACACAAGAACGCGATAGGAGAAATATGTTTATTGCCAATTCTATTTCTCCTCTTGATGGCTTGTTTGTGGAACAAGCCAAACTCTTAGATGTGGATTTGGAATATGATTGGATTAATTATGCAACAGCTTTTGGTATTGAATACTTTTATCGTAAAAGTGTGCCGAGTGCGAAGCGGTATTTCAAAGAAAAGATTAAAGATAATCAAGTGCAATATAATATTGAAATCTTAACACCACTCAATAATCGTTTTATGCCACTTTAGGCACGAAATTCAGAATCTTGATAAATCTAAAACTTCCTGAAAATTTCCCACAGAATCTTAAGATAAAAATCGTTCAAAAAAGGAATTTTAAACATCTAAAAATGCGTTTTGATTATGATTTTACCTTGATTGTAAATTTGCCAAAATATGTTACCAAGCGAGATTGTGAGCAGTTTATAGGCACAAATTTACAATGGATTCTGACACATTTTGAAAAAAGCACACAATATCGCCTCAACAAAGATTGGAGTCAATTTTATCTTTTTGGGCAATGGGTCGCATTTGATGCACTTCTGCCTTATTTGGATAAAAGTTTGGAATTGGATTTGCAAAAATTTTTTAAAATGCGAAATAATAGTCAAATAAATTTGCAAACTTTACATCAAAATTCCTCGCAAGATTCTATCGAAAAAGAATCTATAAATCTTGTGCAAAGATTATGGCAAGAAGTGGTCCAGCGAGATGCAAAGAAATATTTGCAACCCAAGCCCAAACTCCTATTGATTGCTCTTTATCGGCAAGCCTTAAAATCCTATGTCGTTTCGCGTATGGGAGAAATTTCACAAGCAATGCAACTTTTTCCCAGTCGTATTGATTATGGTAAGAGTTATCGTCAATTGGGCTGTTGTAGAGCAAAAGATCAGTCTATTCGACTTAGTTTGCGTTTGGCACTGATGCCATATTTTTGTATAGATTCTGTTATCATCCATGAGTTAGCGCATTTGCGCTACCCTAACCACAAACAAGATTTTTGGAATCTTGTGCGCACCTTTGATGATAATCCCAAAAGGATTGATGTGTGGTTGCGAGCCAATTCTCATCTTAATGCACAACTTTATCAAAGAATTTTTAAATAAATTTTCAATCTTTCTTTTGATTATTTGCCATTATTGGAAGATTGTAGATTGTGTTCTATAAAATCTTATAAATAGACGCAACAACAAAGCGTCAAAGTAAATTTAGTGAAGAGAAATTTTTGTGTTAAAGATAAGATATTCACTAATGGTATCCACCAAGGGATTGTTTTTCTTTTTCATGCAGGCTAGATAGAGTTTTCTTTTGAGTTTTACGCCCAAAATTCTAGTGCTATAAAATAATCGAGATTGAAGCTCGTTTTTAACTAACATATAAGGAAGAAATGCAATATAAGGTGTCGCAGATTCTTTATTGTCCAGCATAAATTGTTTGATTTTATCCAAGCTATCAAAACGTATTTTGACATTTAGGTTCTCTCTTTGGACATTGATTGTTTTGAGATATTTATAGATTGCAGGAATGGTTTGTTTTGTCATTTCTAAGCCTACCCAAACATAGGAATAAAGGTCTTCTTTGTGAATTAGCCTTGGTAGATTTTGTGTGCTAATTAGCACTAACTCATCTTCTAGCCATTCACGATAAATAATCTTATCATCTGGAATATAGGATTCTGTTAATGCAATATTGCAGAGTCCTTTTTGTAAAGCATCAATTGCTTGAAGCGAGGTAGAAATAGAAGATTCTATATGGGGATAGACTTTTTGCTGTAAAGAGGAGAGACATCTAGGAAAAATAAAATGCCCAATTGTGTAAGAGCAATGAATGCGAATAGGGTCTTTGTGTTGAATAATTTGCATTATTTGTGGTTGATATTTGTGTAAATTTTTGTCAATATCTTGAGCGATAAATAGTAACACTTCGCCTTCTTTTGTGAGTTGGATTCCATTTTTTTTGCGGATAATAATTTTTGTATTAAAGTATTGTTCGATAAATTTGATTTGTTGTGTTACAGCAGGTTGAGAGATACCAAGCTTTGCAGAAGCTTTAGAAAAGCTTTTTTCTTGTGCTACAACAATCAATGTTTGCAATTTGGTAAAATCACGCAACATTTGTATTTCCTCATATTTTCTCAAAGACTTAAATTTATAATTTTAGCGAAAAATCAAAACAATTTGAATTGATAATGAGATAAAAATTTGACATTTGTCAATAAAATGTTACTTTATTGTATAATTGTTTTCATTAAATAAAATAAGGATTTGCATGCAGGATTCTTTTTTGGAGCAGCTCAATGAGGCACAGCTTCAAGCTGTTCAAACAATTGATGGTGCTCTTTTGATTTTGGCTGGTGCTGGGAGTGGTAAGACAAAAACGATCACTACGCGACTTGCCTATTTGATTGATGAAATCGGGATTCCTCCTCAAAATTGTCTGACGCTAACTTTTACGAACAAAGCAGCAAACGAAATGCAAAAACGCGCACTTGCTATGATTGAAAATATCACGACACATCCTCCTTTGCTTTGCACCTTTCATAAATTTGGATTATTGTTTTTGAAATTTCATATCGCTACACTTGGGCGCAAAAGTAATTTTGTCTTAGCAGATAGTGAGGATACAAAACGCATTATTAAGGGGTTGTTAAAAAATGATTTCACACCACTTGCTTTAGTGGTGAGTGAAATTTCGCGTTATAAAAATTCTCAAATTAGCCCAAAAGAAGCTTTGAAAAATGCGCACAATGAGATGTATCAACAGATTGCCAAGGTTTATGCTGCTTATCAAGAGTTTTTGATTCAGAAAAATATGGTAGATTTTGATGATTTGTTATTGCTTCCTTTAGAAATTATGCGACAAAATCCCCAAATTGCAGAAGAGCAAAGCAAAAAATATCAATATATTATGGTAGATGAATATCAAGATACGAATCATTTACAATATTTACTGCTAAGACAACTTTGCACTACACACCAAAATCTTTGTGTTGTAGGTGATGATGACCAAAGTATTTATAGTTGGAGGGGAGCGAATATTCAGAATATTTTGCAATTTAACAAACAATTTAAAAATGTCAAGACGATTAAATTGGAAAAAAACTATCGCTCTACACAAGCAATTTTAGAAGCTGCAAATCAGTTGATTGCCAACAATAAAGAACGTTTAGGTAAAGAGTTAAAAACAACCTTGGATAAGGGCAAACCCATAGAGATTCTACACTCTAATGATGAGCAAGAAGAAGTGCGGAAAGTTGCCAAAATCATCAGAGAGCGGTTAGGCAAAGGAATCTCACCCAAAGATATTGCAGTTTTGTTTCGTCTCAATGCACTTTCTCGTTCATTAGAGGAGGGATTTAATCGTGAGAGAATCCCTTATGTTTTGGTTGGAGCAATTCGCTTTTATGAGCGAAGTGAGATTAAGGATGTGTTGAGCTATTTTCGCGTGCTAGTTAATTTGAATGATGATTTTTCAATGATGCGTATTATCAATAAGCCTAAAAGAGGAATCGGAAAAACCAGCATAGAAAAATTATCCACTTTAGCACAGAAATACAATACAAGCCTATTTGGACTTTTTGAGGATTCACAAGGAAAAACAGAAAGATTACAAAGTGTGCAAGAAGTTCTAAGTCAAAAGGTATTTAAAACAATTCAAGATTTTTTTGTTACATTGAAAGATTTACAACGAAATCTCAAGGAAACGGCTTTGGATTTTCCAGATGAATTTGAGAGCAAAATCAAGCTTTGCGAGATGTTAGAGCAAAGCAATGAAGAAATTGATAGGGTGAGTAATATCCAAGAGTTTTATGGTGTTTATCGTGAGTTTATCAAGCAGAATCCAGCCAGCGAATTAGAGGATTTTTTGAATGACTTGGCATTAAGAAGCGATCATGAAGATGAGGAAATGCGTAAAGAAAACAGAGGAATAGAGGGTGTATCGTGTATGAGTGTGCATTCTAGTAAGGGATTGGAGTTTGATTATGTCTTTATTATTGGATTTGAGGAGGGATTCTTTCCAATGATGCGAGATGATAGTAGCTTGGAAGAGGAGAGGCGTTTGGCTTATGTTGCATTCACAAGAGCAAAAAAAGAGCTTTATTTGAGCTATGTGGATTCAAGATTTTATAAGGGGCATCGCGCTTCTTTATGTGCTTCTATTTTTTTGGCTGAAAGCGGAGCAAGTAAAAGGGTTGGTGGTTTTGTGAGAAATAAAACTTCGTTATTTGCAAAATCTAACTTTATGGGCAATGAAAATGAATGTGGATTCCAGAAAGGGGATTGTGTAGAACATAAGATTCTTGGTTTCGGTAGAGTGTTAGATGTCAGTCAAAGTGGTAAAGAGATTCGGTTGAAAATTAACTTTGGTGGATTGGAAAAAGAGGTTTTTAGTAGTTTTGTCAAGAAAGTATAGTTTTGCCTGATAAATATGGAATCCTTTTTGCTAGGAAATTTAAAAATACCCAAAAGGATTTTAGATGATTCGGATTTTGTTGTTAATCATTTTTGTCGTTTCCGTTGGATTAAGCTATGAAGAAAGAGGGGAAGGGTATTATACAAATAATTATCACCCGCTTTATCAAGAGAGGCGCAATCGTTTGCTTGGGGTTTATGGGAGTTATAGTAAGTCTAGTGCTGATGCAGAAATAACCCTTGCGGGTTTTCCTGCAGTAACAAATTCCGTGAGTGAGAAACAATTTGGTTTTGGTGTGCAAGTAGGGTATCTTTTGAGTGAAAATCATAGAATCCTAGCAAATTTTGAGCATTATTTGAAAAAAAATGGATTCTTTTATCGAACTCTCACGCTTGGATATGCTATAACTCCAAAGATTCCAAATACTACAAATTGGCGTGCTTTATTAGGCATCAATATGGGTTTGACGCAGGCGAAGTTTGATAGTGGAGCTTTTGTAATCAATGACATTTCAATGGATTCTCTTGAATTTATGGGTTTCACTTATGGTGTGAAAGCAGGAGCAATTTATCAGTTGGAAAATGGCGAGCTAGAATTCGGAATCCAAGCAAGACGATTAAATTTTGGGGAAGAAGAGAGTCAAAATATCAAACTTGATTTGGGAGAGACTTCTTCTATCAATGTTCAGATGGGATATAATTTTTTGTTTTAGGAATTTCCATTCAAAGTGAATAAAAACAAACTAAAATCTATTGTTTAAATCTTTCTTTGCTTTAGGATTCTATTTTAGATTCCTAAAGCAAAATTTTATATGCTTGTAATTTTTAAGTTATGATTCTAATGTTCTTCTAAAAGGGTAATGGTTGCTTTAGAAGATTCTTCAATTTCCTCAAAAGTCTTGACGATTGCCTCAGCATTTTCTTTGGTTAGTGGTTCTTTAAGCTTTTCTAGGGCTTGATTGGTATTTTTCAATAAAGATTCTTTGGTGTGATTGAGACTTGCAATATCCAAATTTCCAATGAGTTGGATAGAATGTTCATCATCTAAATATTTAGAAATTGGATTAATTTCATTGAAGTTGCAAGTTTCCTTTTTGAGATTGAAGCTCAAGTAAAGATTGGATTTATAGACGATATGTTCTAGCTTGGAAACACTTAAAAGCAATTTACTTGAGAGTTTATTGAACACTTCTTGAAGTGTTGCAGTTGTGCTTTCCATACCGCTAAAAATAGAGTTAAAATCCGTGACAGATTTATGTGTTGTGCTGGCAAAATCAGATACTTTGCCAAAGTTATCTTGAATTCCTGCGATTTCTTGTTGCATTGTCTGAACCACGATAGAAATATCATTTGTTGCCTTTTGTGTGTTTTCTGCAAGTTTGCGCACTTCATCAGCAACGACTGCAAAGCCTCTTCCGTGTTCTCCTGCTCGTGCTGCTTCAATAGCTGCATTAAGGGCTAAGAGATTGGTTTGTTCGGCAATATCTGCAATAATTTCTACTACTGAATTAATATCTTTGGATTTTTGTGTGAAACTTTCTATTGTGCTAGAATTATCGTTGATGATGTCCATAAGTCTATCAATAGACTCTGTAATAGAAGAGACATCTTGTTGAGAATTTTTAGCCGAAGTTGTGATATTGGTAACATTTTCATTAACGATTTCCATATGACGCATATCGCCATCTAAATCAGAGGAAATTTTGGTAAGATTTTCGTTTTGGCTACCCAAGCTCATATCCATTAGTGATTTTGCAAGAGCATTAGAGATATTGTCTTTTGCGTTTTCTTTAATTTTACTTAGGGCATCATTAATTCCATTGATATTTGAAATAAATGCACCTTTTAATCCTTGAGGAATCGCTAAGCGAAAATATTTCCCTTCTTGCGAATATTTGATAGCTGTCGAGATTTCGCGCATAAAAGCTTCTAAATTGTCTGCAACATTGTTAAGGGTGTTGGCAATTGTGCGTAAATCTAAATCTCCATCAACATTTAAGACGCGCGCTTCAAATTTACCAGCTTGGTAAAGTCTTGAGACTTTTAATATCTTTTGGATTAATTCCTCACGTTTTCTAAATTTGAAAAGAGCCAAAGAAGAAATAATGCAAATGAGTGCAAAAAAAGCAAGGTTGATACTTAAGCCCTTAAGGAAAGCTTCTGTAATGAGACCAATTAAGCTAAGCACGATTCCACTAAATAAAAAGTTTCTCATCGGTATCCTCCCACTTTCCCTTCATTTTGTAGATTAATCATTAATTCGTCCCAAGAGATTTTATTTTGTTCCAAAAAATTCAGCACAAACTGCACTCCTTCTTCCATTCCTTTATCTCCTTTGTTTTTTTCAATTTCTAGGAGTTTTGCATAGATGCCTTGTAGAGTTTCTACTCCTTTTTTGCTTGGGCGTCTGCGCACAGAATAATAACTGATGACTTTGCCATTTTCATCGTAAGAGGGAGTAATATTGGCAAAAACCCAGTAGGTATTGCCTGTTTTGGATAGGTTGCATACAAAAGCAAAGAACTCAAGCTCTTGATGCATAAAATCCCATAACAATTTAAAAGCGCAACGAGGCATTAAAGGGTGGCGAATCAAGTTGTGCGGTTTATGTAAAAATTCTCTTTCTGTAAAACCACTAAATCTAACGAAATCTTGATTTCCATAAGTGATTCTGCCTTGCAAATCAGTTTTGGAAGTGATAAGGGTGTCATCGTTAAGAAATATTTCGTTGTTTAAGTCAAAAGTGCGAGTTTTGTGCATAGTGTTTCCTAAAGTATTTTAGAAGTTTAACTCTCTAATTATATAAAAATTTCATAAAATGACAATAAAAGTAAGATTAAGTTTTACTTTTTATAATTTTATTGTTTTCTTAGAGAATCTTTGAAAATCACAACGAAAGTTAAAGCAATTTTTGTATAATTTTATTATTAAGATAAAACGATAATAAAGGTTACTAAAAGTGATAAATCAGCGAATAGAAACAGAGTTTTTGGATTCTAAAAAAGCTCTAAAACTTTATGATTTGGATATTTTTACACTTGGAAAAATGGCAGATTCTATTCGTCAAAATTATTTTGGCAAAAAGGTGTTTTTTAATTCCAATCGGCACATCAATCCGACAAATGAATGTGCAGATATTTGTAAATTTTGTGGTTTTTCAGCGCATCGTAAAAATCCAAATGCCTATACAATGGACAAAGAGCAAATTCTAAAAATTGCCAGAGATTCCATAGAAGCAGGTGCATTGGAGCTTCATATTGTGGGAGCACATAATCCCAAGTTGAATTTAGAATGGTATTTAGACCTTTTTGCAACACTCAAAAGTTGCTTTCCACAAATTCATATTAAAGCATTAACTGCTGCAGAGGTAAATTTCCTAAGTCATTTAAGTGGTAAATCCTACCAAGAGGTTTTGACTTTAATGTTAGAAAATGGTGTGGATTCTATGCCCGGAGGGGGTGCAGAGATTTTTGATGAAGAAATTCGTGCCATTCTTTGTAAAGGCAAAGTAGATTCTGAAAATTGGCTTAAAATTCATACCATTTGGCATAGTTTGGGTAAAAAATCTAATGCTACAATGCTTTTTGGTCATATAGAATCTCGCGAACATCGTATTGATCATTTATTGCGTCTTTATCATCTCCAAGCAAAAAGTGGAGGATTTAATGCGTTTATTCCTCTTGTCTATCAAAAAGAAAATAATTTTTTAAATGTCAAAACATTTCCAAGCGGACAAGAAATTCTAAAAACTATTGCAATTGCTAGAATTTTGTTGCCAAATATTCCACACATTAAAGCTTATTGGGCAACTTTGGGTTTAAATTTGGCATTATTGGCGCAAGAATTTGGAGCAGATGATATTGATGGCACAATTCAGCGTGAAAGCATACAAAGTGCAAGTGGTAGCAAAAGTGCAAGTGGAATCCTAAAAGGTGAGCTGATTGCTCAAATTAAAAATGCAGGATTTTTGCCAGTTGAACGTGATAGTTTATATCAAGAAATTCAAGTATATTGAGCTTTAAGAGTTGAGTAAAACCAAATATAAGGAGAGAGAATGCAGTATTATAGCTATGAAATGTTTAGGGAGGATATGAAGGAATTAGTGGATAAGATTGATTTTAATCCCGATGCGATAGTTGCAATTTCACGTGGTGGGCTAACAATTGCGCATTTTCTAGGAATTGCATTGGATTTGAGACGCGTTTATACCATTAATGCTTCTTCATTTTTTAATAAAGTTCAGCAAGAGATTCAGATTTCAAATATCCCAGAGCTTAGCGGAAACCAACGCGTTTTGATTGTAGATGAGATTGTAGATAGTGGCACAAGTATGGAAAAAGTTTATAATATTCTTATGGCAATTAATTCTAGTATTGATTTCAAAACCGCGTGCATTTTTCATAAACCAACAGCACAATTTAAACCAGATTTTATTTTGCGTGAAGCAAATGATTGGGTGGAGTTTTTTTGGGAAGTGGATATTGTGAAATCTTTGCGGGAAGAACAAAAATAAGACGAGATTTCGCCCTTTGATGGTTTTGGTGTGATTAATCTCGAATTAATAAAACAAATAAAAGGCAATTTGTGGGCTATAATGAAGTTGTTGTAAGTAAAAAGAAAGGAAAACAATGAGACAAACGATTGATTTATTAAAAGCGCATAATGAGATAAAAATCATCACAGAACCTTTAGATGTAGAGCTAGAGATTCCGCATCTGGCATATTTAGAAGTTAAGCGTAAAGACTCCAAAGCTCTGCTCTTTGTGAATCCCGTAGATAAAGCTAATAAAATCAGCTATGAAACGCCAGTATTGATGAATCTTTTTGGTAGTTTTTCCCGCGTGCAATTATTAATAGGAGATACAAAAGAAATTGCACAAGAGGTTGTGCAAATGATGAAACTCAAACCACCAAAATCTTTTAAAGATGCTTTAAATCTTGCTCCAAAAATGTTTAATTTGCGTTTTTTGGCACCTAGAGTTTCAAGAGAAAAGGGCTTATGTCAAGAAGTAGTCCATCAAGGAGCAGAGATAAATCTAGGCGAGATTCCTGTGCTTAAGACTTGGAATGAAGATGGTGGAAGATTTATCACAATGGGACAGTGTTATACACAAAGTTTAGATGGTAATGTGCGGAATCTTGGAATGTATAGATTGCAAGTGTATGATAAAAACCATTTGGGATTGCATTGGCAGATTCATAAAGACAGCATTGGCTTATTGGAGGAGTATCAAAAAGCAAATAAAAAAATGCCCGTAAGTATTGCGATTGGTGGAGATCCACTTTATACTTGGTGTGCAACTGCTCCTTTGCCTTATGGTTTGTTTGAGCTAATACTTTATGGATTTATTCGTAAAAGGCGCGCAAAATTAGTGCGTTGTATCAGCAATGAATTGTGTGTGCCTTATGACGCAGATTTTGTGATTGAAGGATTTGTTGAGCCTAGCGTCTTGCGCGATGAGGGAAGATTTGGAGACCATACAGGATTTTATACCCCAATTGAGCCTTATCCTGTATTGGAAGTTAGTGCAATTACCCATAAGAAAAATCCTGTTTATCTTGCGACCGTTGTTGGCAAGCCCCCTTTGGAAGATAAATATTTGGGATTTCCAACAGAGAGAATTTTCTTGCCACTTTTGCAAACAACAACACCCAATCTCATGGATTATTATATGCCCGAAAACGGTGTTTTTCATAATCTGATTTTAGCCAAGATTCAAGCTCGTTTTCCTCATATTGCTCAGCAGAGTATGCATGCATTTTGGGGAGTAGGGCAGATGAGTTTTGTCAAACATGCAATTTTTGTTGGAGAAGATGCTCCTAATTTGCAGAGTGCAGAGATTATTCCCTATCTCTTAAATCGCTTTTGTGTAGAAAATTGTCTGATAAGTGAGGGGGTATGTGATGCCTTAGACCATGCTTCACCCAGTTTTGCTCAAGGAGGTAAGTTGGGCTTAGATTGCACTCGTGCTTTGGAGATAGAAGAACAATTAGAATTGCTTGAAGAAACACAATTGCATAGAATCTTAAAAGAGATTTTGGCTCCAAGTGGGGAAATTCAAAGCTTGCGACAGATTTATAAAGAAACAAAGAATCCTATCGTATTAGTAGGAATTGATAAAAAAGAAAGTTTAAAAAAGTCATTTTTGATGTTGGAGCAAGCATATACAGCAAGGAATCAAGAGATAGAATCCCCTTTGCCACCTCTTTTGTCTATGATTCTGCAAATGCAAAAGTCTTTGCGTATTGTTGTGATAGTAGATGCGGCAAAAAATGACTTGGATAATCTTTATATGCTACTTTGGCGCGTAGTAAATAATATTGATGCAAAACGTGATATAAAAATTATTGGAAAAATTTTGTTGCTTGATGCCTGTGACAAAGATGTGCGTGATTGTTATTTAAGGGAGTGGCCTAAAGAGACGGATTGTTCTCCGGAAGTCTTGGATAAATTAGAAATGTTAGGATTATTGCGCGATTTTGGAAATTTGGAGAATTTTTATCGCACCTTTCATATTGATAAATCATACAATTAGAAAATGTGAAGTTTTACTTGACAATTTTTAAGTAGAATTCAAAGTGTTGATTGATAAAAATTGAAAAAGGCTGAAATTATGGAAGCGAATTTACGGATAAAACCAAAAGGTAAAGCGCGTAGAGATTGGCTAAAAAATCTAAAATCAGAGATTATGGAATCGCGTTATAATGGATTAGAAGATAGTGCGATTAAAAAAAATATGCATAAGAAGTTTCGTGAATATTCTAGCACGACAGAACTTTTTGTAGGGTTTGTATTTTTTATGATTTTGCTAAATTTAGCAGGATTTGGCTTGCATATTGGTTATGCAATTTTAATGTGGGAGGCTCATATTTATGAGTTTAGTGCAATCTTTTCTCCTTATGTTTCTATGCTAATTTTTGGAGTTTTATGTGTCATATTGGTGGGACTTTTTGTTTTTTGGTTTCAATTTTTTATAGATTTTCTAAGCTTCTATAAAACTTTGAATGATACACTAGAAGAACAATTTTATCTAAATTTAATCAAAACATTCTTGATTTTAGGTTTGATTGGGTTTGTGATTTTTATGATTATGGTATTTTTTGTTGGAATGCAGATTTCAGAAGTCTATGGTGTGCCATTAGGACGGGGTCTTTATGAGGTTTTAGAGGAAGTTTTTGATTGATAGAAATTGGGATTTGTAAAGAACTTAAAATCGCAAGATTTGCTAAAGCAGGCGTATATTTACAAAATGGGCAAGAAGAAGTGTTATTGCCAAATAAATATTTACCTAAAGACGCAAAGATAGGAGATAAAATTTCGGTATTTCTTTATACGGATTCAGAAGACCGCCCAATAGCCACAACTTTGATGCCTAAAGCCCAAAGGGGTGAGATTGCTATTTTAAAAGTAGTAGATAAAAATAATTTTGGTTGTTTTTTGGATTTGGGAATTGCAAAAGATGTCTTTATGCCAAGTAAAATACCACAAAAATATCCTTTGGGAAGTGAAGTTGCTGTGTTTTTGAGTGTAGATAGAGAGAACCGCCTACTAGCAAAAGAGAATATTAAGCCTTATTTGAGTAATTTTTGTGAAAGTTTGCGACATTTTAAAGCTGGATTTGAAGTTAAGATTATTCCTTTTAGGGTTACGCCATTGGGCTATGAATGTGTGATTAATGGTGTTAATTTAGGATTGCTCTATAAAAATGAAGTGTTTGAGGAAGTGCCACTTTTTAGAGAGCGTGAGGGGTTTATCAAACGCATTTACTCTGATGGTAAGTGTGATTTAAGCTTAAAAAATCCTAAGAAAAAAAATTCTAATTTGCAAGAAAGTAAAAAGGTATTAGAGATTTTACAACAAGAGGGTGGAAAACTAAATTTGCATTATGATAGTAATCCTCAAGAGATAGAATTGGTTTGCAAGATGAGTAAAAAAGCGTTTAAACGAGCCTTAAGCATTTTGCTTAAGCAAAATAAGATTGTTTTGAATCCAAAAGTTGGGATTGAATTGCAACAAGATTGATTTGCGCGTGCCCTACACATTTTACCAACTTCTTACGATAGTTAGAGTGTTTCTTTTTGTATCATTAAGAATTGTGAAGATTGCAAAAAATATTTGTGAAAAATTTCAAAAAGTAATAGAAAATTTGACCTTTTTATCTGTTGGATTATCATTTTTTCAGTTTAAATGCAGCGATATTTTTTGCGCCTTTTTGAGATTTTCTTTTAAATTTTAAGAAAACTACGCTAAGATATACAAGAAAGTTTTTGACTTAGAAGAAGGATTTATAAGTGTCTCATTTAGATGTTTCTCACCCATATTTTGGTGTATTTGTAATCTTTGTTTTTACTTTTGGGGCTTTTTTGGCGACTACATTTCTTTCAAGATTTGTTGGAAGAAAGCTAGCAAATAAAAACACACAAAAATTAAAATTAGCTCCTTATGAGTGTGGCTTAGCCCCCACAAAGCAACCTAATAGAATTTCATCGCAGTTTTATATTATGGCGTTATTATTTATTCTCTTTGATGTGGAGATTATTTTTATGTTTCCTTGGGCGGTGGATTTTAAGGTGCTTGGTATTTTTGGTTTTGTTGAGATGATTTTGTTTGTATTATTGCTTGTAATTGGATTTATTTATGCATGGAGAAAAGGAGCATTGCAATGGCAGAGCATGAAATAGATTATCTTAAAAGTGGCGGTTTGCCTATTGCTTTGACGAGTGTCGATAAGTTATTGAATTGGGGACGTAGCAATTCTCTTTGGGCAATGACTTATGGGTTAGCTTGTTGTGCGATTGAGATGATGGCAACAGGTGCAAGTCGTTATGATTTTGATAGATTTGGGACGATTTTTAGAGCGAGCCCTAGACAAAGTGATGTGATGATTATTGCAGGGACAGTTACAAAGAAACATGCACAATTTGTGAGACGCTTGTATGACCAAATGCCGGAACCCAAATGGGTGATTTCTATGGGTAGTTGTGCAAATACGGGTGGAATGTTTAATACTTATGCTACGGTGCAAGGAGTAGATAGAATTATACCTGTGGATATTTATTTGCCTGGTTGTTCTCCTAGACCAGAAACTTTACAATATGCTTTAATGGTGCTTCAGCAAAAAATCCGCAAACAGAAAGCAAATCGTGTGCAGCCCCATAAACGTCTAGTATAAAAGGCAGAGAGATGAGAAAATATAAACCAAAAAACAATGCACAAAGAGAAGTTTATTACAAAGATAGATTTTATGTTGCCCCAAAAATTCCAAGAGAATCAATCATGCAAGATGCGGTTTATTGTGCAGATATAGAGATATTAAGCAAACAAGTTAAGATTATAGAAACTTATCTTGAACGTGGGACATTGGTAATATGGGTAGAAAAAGATTCTATCTATCTGACACTTGCAACTTTAAAAACAATTGGTTATGATGTTTTGAGTGAGTTAAGCGCAATAGATTATTTAGAAAAAAAAGGAGGCTTCGAAATTTTTTATCAAATGCTTTCTATGGGGCGCGCTAAACGTTTGCGTGTCAAGACTTTTTTAAGAAAAGGTGAAAAAATAGAATCTGTAGCAGGCATTTTCCGTAGTGCTGATTGGAGCGAGCGTGAAATGTATGATATGTTTGGGATTTTGCCTATTGGGCATCCTTATCCTAAGCGCATTTTGATGCCTGATGATTGGGTAGGGCATCCTCTATTAAAAAGCTATCCTTTGCAAGGAGATGAAGCAGCTCAATGGTATGAAGTGGATACAATTTTTGGTAAAGAAAATCGTGAGATTATTGGTGTCGAGCAAAGGGATTCTGCGCGTATTGATCGTTATGATTCTACAAGATTCTCTCACTTAGGTTATGAAGTAGGATATGGACAAAAAATAGAAGAAGGTTCAGAAAAACCGCAGCCTATTGTTTATCAAGAAGAAGAGGGAGTTTTGTTTGTAACAAAACTTAAGCCAGAAAACTCCAAAGAACTTAAGGAGAGAAAGTAATGCAGCAACCCAATAAATTAATGCCATTTTATGAAAATATTGCTTTTGATCGTGTGAGCGATAATGTAATGGTGGTCAATTTCGGTCCTCAACACCCAAGTGCGCATGGGCAGTTGCGTTTGATTTTGGAGTTAGAGGGTGAAAAAGTCATCAAAGCGACGCCAGATGTTGGGTATTTGCATCGAGGTATGGAAAAGATGGCAGAAAATATGATTTATAATGAATTCTTGCCAACCACAGATAGAATGGATTATATTGCTGCAAGCTCCAATAATTATGCCTTTGCATTGAGTGTAGAGAAATTATTGGGAGTGGAAGTTCCACGTCGTGCAAAAGTCATTCGCACAATGCTTTTAGAGCTTAATCGTATCATTTCTCATCTTTTTTGGTTAGCAACACATGCGCTTGATGTAGGTGCAATGAGTATCTTTTTGTATTGTTTTAGAGAGCGCGAATTTGGAATTGATTTGATTGAAGATTATTGTGGAGCAAGATTGACGCATTCTAGCATTAGAATTGGTGGAGTGCCATTAGACTTACCAAATGGTTGGATTGAAAAGCTTAGGGCGTATTTGAAATTATTACCAAGTCAAATTAAGCTTTATGAAGGGATTTTGAGTGAAAATAGAATTTGGAGAATGCGTTTAGAGAATGTTGGTATTGTTAGCCCTGAAATGGCAAAAAGTTGGGGTTTAAGTGGTGTTTTGTTGCGAGGAAGTGGAATCGCATGGGATATTCGCAAAGAAGAACCTTATGAAATGTATGATGAATTGGAATTTGATGTGCCAATTGGAGAAAGTAAAGATAGTTATGGACGCTATTTGCTTTATATGGAAGAGATGCGTCAGAGTATCCGTTTGCTTTATCAACTCATTGACAAATATCAAGAGAGTGATTCTCTGATTATGTGTGAAGATACACGTTATTTTTCTGCTCCAAAAGAACAAATTATGACACAGAATTATTCTTTGATGCAACATTTTGTTTTGGTTACACAAGGTATGCGTCCCCCAGTTGGAGAAATATATGTTCCAACAGAATCTCCTAAAGGAGAGCTCGGATTTTTTATCCGTTCTGAAGGTGAGCCTTATCCTTATCGCGTCAAAATGCGCACCCCAAGTTTCTTTCATACAGGAGTTTTGCAAGATTTATTGCCTGGTCATTACTTGGCTGATGTTGTAACGATTATTGGAAATACCAATATTGTATTTGGGGAGATTGACAGATGAAACGTTTTGATTTGCGTCATTTGAAAAATGATTTTTGCCCACGTTTGGAAACTATTTTGGCTCAAGAATTAGAAATCGGAGAAATAGGAATCTTTTTGTTTGAAGTGCGAGAGTTCAGTAATGTTCAAAAGAGCGCGGATTTGGTAAAAAAAAGTGGTAATGTTTTGTTGAATTCCTTGCGTTTTAATGAAGTAGATTGGACAATTGTGGTGAGAAAAGAAAATACAAAGGTTACTCAATGAGTATTTTTGTGGAATCTTTTTTGGCTAATGGGGGAAAAGCAATTTTTATGGAATCATTGGAACAAGAGGTATTAAAGGATAAAAATCTTTTGTTTTTAGGGGGTTTTATTGAAGATTTTGTTTGCGCCTTACAGCAAAAGGGAGTTGATTTAAAATCTTTGAGATTATCCCAAAATCGGATGTTTTTGTTACATCCTTTGAACTTCAATCCTTATTCAAATCTTTCTCATTTTCTTTATGAAGTGGGTTGCGAGGAGGCAGTTGTTGCTTTGCTTGTGAATGCGCTATGTCCTCTTTGTGGTCAAGATTCGAGATTGCAAAGCTTTATCCAATCTTTGGATATAGGTAATCTTGCTTCAGAATGCAATTTATCAGAAGAAGAATTGGAAGAGATTACACAAAGCTTTTCAAAACGAAAAAGCCTTATTATTTTAGGCAAAGATTTGAATACACACCAAAGAGCAAAAAATATTGGTGGAATCTTGGCACTTTTAAGCCAGTCGCTTCAGGAAATAGAAATAGTATTTTTGGATTCCACTCCTAAAGAAGTAGAAATTTGCCAAGCTCAAAAGATAGAATCTATAGAAGATTTAGAATCCTATGATGGATTGGTAGTATATTTGCAATACAAATCTCTAATGGAGCCTGTTTTAGAGGTTTCAGAGCAGTTTAGTCAAGTAAGTAAAACCCAAAAAGATATTAGAATTAAGGTGCAGTTTAGTCAGTCTGAAATAGAAATTGAAGCAAAGTTGCAGAACAATAGAGAATTAAAAGGTATGGTTGGAATTTTGTGGATTCCAAAAACATTTCCTGCAAAAAAGGATTGTTGGGATAAAAATGATGGATTTTGCTATCAAAAAGTTAAACTAAGTAAGGTGGCATAATGGAAAAAATAAAAATAACAATCAACGATTGCGAGATTCTTTGTGAGGAAGGTGAAAGTATTTTAAATGTTGCACGCGCTAATGAAGTGTTTATTCCAGCAATTTGCTACCTCTCTTGTGCATCACCTACACTTGCATGTAAGATGTGTATGGTAGAAGCAGATGGTAAGCGCGTCTATGCTTGTAATGCGAAAGTCAAAGATGGAATGCAGATTTTTGTTAATACTCCAGAGATTGAAATTGAGCGCAAGGCAATCATGCAAGCTTATGTGGTTAATCATCCTTTGCAATGTGGTGTATGCGATAAAAGCGGTGAATGCGAATTGCAAAATTATACACATTATGTAGGTATAGAAGAGCAGAATTATGCAATGAAAGATGATGAGAAAAAGTTTGGAACATGGGGTCAAGCAGTCTATGATCCAAATCTTTGTATTGTATGCGAACGTTGTGTAACGCTCTGTAAGGATAAAATTGGCAAATCACATATTAAAGCTCAAAAGCGTGTAGGCGATATGCCACCCCAAGAATATAAAGAAAGTATGCCAAAAGATGCTTATGGAGTTTGGACGAAATTCAAGAAGTCTTTGATTGGTCTAAATGGTGTGGAGGCTGAATCCTGCGGAGATTGTAGTGAGTGTGTCAGTGTGTGTCCTGTGGGGGCATTGAGTTCTAAACATTTTCAATATCGTTCTAATGCATGGGAGTTAGAGAAGATTCCTAGCACTTGTGTGCATTGTGGTAATGGTTGCGCTATTACTTATGAAGTAAAGCAAAAGGGAATCGGAGGGAATCTTAGGGAAGTTTATCGTGTGAGCAGTGATTGGAATTTTTCTACACTCTGTCCAGCTGGTAGATTGGGATTTGATACTAACAATCAACAAGTTCAAAAAAATAAAGAAGCTTTCAATGCAAGTATTGCAGCCTTTAAAGAGGCGCAAACAATTAATTTTGCAGGCAATTTGAGCAATGAAGAAGCGTCAATTTTACAACATCTAAAAGAAAGATTCGGTTATAAATTGGTTTGCAAGGAAGTTTATCCCTTTAAAAGTTTCTTGGATTCTTATTGTAAAGTGAGTGGCTCGTTAGGCAATGCAAACCAAAAAGATATTACTCAAAGCACTTTTATAATGTGTTTTGGTGGAGCATTTAGTTATGATATGCCTGTTATTACCCATAGCATTAATAATGCGATGAAACAGAACAAGGGTGCAAGTCTAGCTTATTTCCACACAATGCAAGATAAGGTTGTGAATCGCTTTGTAAAGTCTGCCATTAATGGAATCTATAAGCCAAATAGCGAAGAGGCATTTGCATTGTTGCTAGCAAATATGTGTATTCCAAAAGAACAAATGCCAATTTCATTGAAAGAACAAATTGAACATTATGAACGCAAAGAAATACAAACTATTACAAAGGAAGTTAAGAAAAAAGTCCAAGTAAAAGAGTTAGACAAAGAAGGTAATGTCATTTTAGATGAGCAGGGCAATGAAAAATTAATAGAAAAAGAGGAAATAGAAAAAATAAACCAAGAAATAGAAGTAGTAACTAGTGTATTGTATCAATATTGCGGAGATTACATAAAGGAATCCATAGAGACAACAAAAAGTGTTTTGGAAGGTGCAAAAAGCCCAATTTTGATTGTTGGGTTTGATGTATATCGCGCTAGAAATGCCAAGAATATCGCCAAGATTTTGGGCTATATTGAAGCTTTGAGCTCTGTTAAAATTTTGTTGCTTCCACCTAGCACCAATGCGCTTGGAATTTCCCTTATCTGTGATTTGGATAAAGAAGAAGTTGGATATAGCATCGGTTACAATACGCAAGGACATTATAAAATAGGTGTTAGTGCAGAGAATGCGCTCCAAATGCCATATTTGAATGAGCAAGAAGGGACATTGGTTAATGTCGATAAACGTGTTGTGCCCTTAGCTCCAGCAACTCCTTATTATGGATATGAATTTAATGATATTGCTAAAGCATTAGGACTGGAATATGAAAATACTATAGATTATACTTCGGAATTGCCAATAGAAAAGGGTTTCAAGAGTGTAGAATATGATGATTTAAGATTTGGATTTTTAAACGATGGTTCTGAAATTCGCGGGTATTTATTGGGGACATGTTTCCCAAAAGAATCTTTAGAAATCTCGCCAATAGCATTAACGGAGTTAGAATCTTACAATCTTTATGCTCGTAATCCTGTGGCACATTTTTCCAAAAGCACATTGCAATCTTTGCTTTTGGATTCTAAAAACGGCTTGCAATTTGGTGAGGAATATGCTAAAAAACTTGGAATTCAGTCGGGAGATAAGATAGAAGTGCGATTTGAGAATGGAGAAACAATAGAAGTTTTGGCAATCCTTGATGAAGGAATGGAGGGAGATTTTGCAGCACTTGGTGTGTGTGAATTTGAAGAATTTAAACTCTTTCCAATGACGCGTTATGCAAATGTTTCCTTAAAGGTTTTATCATGAATTATCTGATTGAAACACTGATTAAAATTTTACTCGTAGTGCTGATTTTTTCAGCATTGGCAGGTTTTACAACTTATGTAGAACGCAAAATCTTAGCTTTTTTTCAACGAAGGTTAGGACCAACCATCGTAGGTCCTTTTGGAGTCTTGCAAATTTTAGCTGATGGAATCAAGCTTTTTACCAAAGAAGATATTGTGCCAAGTGGGGCAAATCGCCTGATTTTTAGGATTGCTCCAACAATTACTGCGGCAACTGCTTTTATTGCGATGGCACCAATTCCTTTTTTTCCAGAATTTGAACTTTTTGGTTATATTATCACACCCATTATTTCAGATATTAATGTAGGGATTTTATTTGTTCTTGGAGTTGGGGCAGCAGGTTTGTATGGTCCTTTGTTGGGAGGCATTAGTGCTAATAGCAAATGGTCTCTTTTGGGGGCGGCAAGGACAGCAGTGCAGTTGCTTAGTTTTGAAGTCGTCTCTGGATTATCTCTTTTAGCTCCTTTAATGCTCGTTGGCTCTTTGTCTTTGATTGATATTAACAATTACCAAGGTGATGGAATCACAAATTGGCTAGTTTTTTCGCAACCTTTAGCTTTTGTGTTGTTCTTGTTTGCAGGTTATGCAGAGCTTAATAGGACACCTTTTGATTTATTGGAGCATGAAGCAGAAATTGTCTCAGGATATGCGACAGAATACGCCGGAATGCGCTGGGGAATGTTTTTTATTGGCGAATATGCAAGTATGATTTCATTATCCTTTGTGGTTTCATTGATTTTCTTAGGCGGCTTTAATCCTCTTGGATTTGTTCCAGGTGGGATTGCGATTATCCTTAAGGTTAGTTTCCTTATCTTTTTGTTTATGTGGGCAAGGGCGGCTTATCCGCATATTCGTCCAGACCAATTGATGGGGCTATGTTGGAAAATATTATTTCCACTTGCACTTTTGAATGTTCTTATTACAGGGATTGTTTGTTTAGGAGGTGGAAATTGAGTAAATATGTCAAAATTGTTGAACAAGCCCCTTTGCTAAGCAATGCTCAAAAATTTGTCAAATTTTGGAATCGTGCTTTAAAAGGTGAATTATTTGTTGGTCTATGGCTTGTATTTAAGGAATTTTATAAAGGACAAATTCACACGGTGCAATACCCTCAAGAGAAAATGCCGTTAAGTCCTCGTTATCGTGCAGTGCATGAATTAAAGCGTTTGCTCGAGAGTGGTAATGAGCGATGTATCGGTTGTGGATTATGCGAGAAGATTTGTGTGGCAAATTGTATCCGTATGGAAACAGGATATGGAGAAGATAAGCGCAAAAAAGTTTTTGAATATAGCATTAATTTTGGGCGATGTATTTATTGCGGATTGTGTGCAGAAGTTTGTCCAGAACTTGCAATTGTTCATGGTAAAAGATATGAAAATGCAAGCGAACAAAGAGCTTCTTTTGCCCTTAAGGAAGATATGCTTACCCCAATTGATAGAGTCTTGAGTGGGCAAGAGTTTGAATTTTTGGGTATTGGAAGTGTGAGTGTAGATGCAGATAGGCGCATCAAAGCAACACCACTTAAATATTTAGAGGATTCCGCAGAGGCAAATGAAAATAAGGAGACGGCAATGGAGTCTTCAAAAGAGATAAAACAAAAGGAGGAAGTCCATGCTTGAAGCCATCGCATTTTATACATTTTGTGCTTTGACATTGGCAATGTTTTTGGTGGTTGTTACCACGCGTGATATCCTTTATGCATTAAGTGCATTAGCTGCGGGAATGATTTTTGTCTCCGCGTTTTTCTTCTTGCTTGGAGCGGAGTTTTTGGGTGTAGTGCAAATCGTTGTTTATACAGGTGCAGTCATTGCACTTTATGCTTTTGCAATGATGTTTTTTGATACTCAAAAACTACAAAATGAAAGAATATCTAATCCAAAGGTTTTATTTGCATTGACTGGATTAGGGGCATTGCTGTTAGTTGTGGTTGTGGTTGCACCTGTGATTGCACAGAATCTTACGAGTTTAGAAGCAACAATCCCTTTGCAAGAGGGTGTTGGAAATGTGCAAATGATAGGATATATCCTTTTTACAAAATTTTTGATTCCTTTTGAAATTGCAGCCATTATGCTTCTTGTTGCAATGGTTGCAGGAATCGTGTTGGCAGGCAAGGGCATGCGCTACTCTTTGACTTTAAATGAGCAAGCACCAAAAGGAGAGCAAGATGATAACGCTTAATCATTATTTAATTTTATCAAGCCTTATGTTTATGATTGGTGTCTTTGGTATGCTCAGACGCAAAAATCTTTTAATGTTGTTTTTTGCAACAGAAATTTTACTAAGTTCTGTTAATGTTGGGTTTGTTGCAGTGGGAAGTTATTTAGGGGATTTAAATGGGCAAATGTTTGCATTTTTTATTCTTGCTGTAGCAGCGAGTGAAGTTGCAATTGGAGTAGGTTTGTTAATTGCTTGGTATAAAAAGCATCATACTTTAGATTTAGACAAATTACAAATTATGGAAGGCTAAGTATGGAAGCAATTTTATATACTGCATTGTTTGCACCACTGATAGGTTCTCTGTTTGGGATTCCATTTGCTTCAAAGCAAAAGTTCATAGGGGTTGGAATCTTTGCGTCTTTAATGCTTGGCGTTTCATTTTTGGCTTCTTTGTTATTATTGATTCATACTGCACAAGGTGGCATTGTTAAAGTTGTATTAATGGATTGGATTGGAGCAGGAGGACTTTATATTCCGTTTGGATTCCTAGTGGATAGTGTTAGTGCAACGATGATATTAGTTGTAACTTTGGTTTCTTTGTGTGTGCATATTTATTCTATTGGCTATATGAGTCATGATAAAAGCTTCAATCGCTTTTTTGTTTATCTTAGTGCCTTTGTCTTTTCTATGTTGATTCTAGTAATGAGCGATAATTTTGCAGGATTGTTTATTGGTTGGGAAGGAGTAGGGCTTTGTTCTTGGATGTTGATTGGATTTTGGTATGAACGAGATTCCGCTTCTTTTGCAGCAAATGAAGCATTTATTATGAATAGAATTGCGGATCTTGGAATGCTACTTGGAATCTTTTTAATTTATTGGACTTTTGGCACTTTAAATTATGAAGAGGTATTGAGTAGTGTCTATGAAGCACCCAAAGGTATTTTGATTGCCACTGGGATTTTACTTTTTATTGGAGCAATGGGGAAAAGTGCGCAATTCCCTCTCCATACTTGGCTTGCTGATGCAATGGAAGGTCCCACTCCTGTTTCTGCATTGATTCACGCGGCAACAATGGTAACCGCTGGAGTTTATTTGGTAATTCGTGCCAATCCACTTTATGCAATGATTCCTGAAATTGGTTGTTTAATTGCAAGCCTTGGAGCATTTGTCGCACTTTTTGCAGCAACAATGGCATTGGTCAATAAAGATTTAAAACGGATTATTGCATATTCTACTCTTTCGCAATTGGGTTATATGTTTGTTGCGGCTGGTTTGGAAGCTTATTGGATTGCACTTTTTCATTTGGCAACGCACGCATTTTTCAAATCTTTATTGTTCTTGGGAGCTGGGAATGTAATGCATGCAATGCATGATAGATTGGATATCTCCAAAATGGGAGCCCTTTATCAACCCCTTAAAATAACTGCAATTTTGATGATTTTAGCTTCCATTGCATTGGCTGGAATCTATCCGTTTTCGGGATTCTTTTCTAAGGATAAAATTTTAGAAGCTGCCTTTGGTTCCGGAGCTTATGTTTTGTGGGGAGCGTTATTGCTTGGTGCATTTTTGACTGCATTTTATAGTTTTAGGTTAATTATGCTTGTATTTTTTGGAGAAAAAAAGCATGAAGAATCTCACCCGCATGAAGCTTATCCTTATATGCTTTATGCGATGTTTCCACTTGGAATTTTAGCAGTATTTGCAGGATTTTTTGAACCAAATTTTCATCATCTTGTAATGCAAACCTTACCCGATTTTAATGCAAATTTAGAATCCAAAATAATATGGAATCTTATTTTTATTACTTCCGTTGTAGCACTTTGTGGAATTGCTTTAGCTATATTTAAATATAAAAAAGGTGGTTTTTCTCAAAAATGGCAAGAGACATTTATTTATAAGCTTTTAAGTCATCAATACTATCTTCCTGCATTATATAATAAGATTTTTATACAAAACTATATCAAACTTTCCAAAATAGCTTGGTTTAGCGATAAAAGTGTAATAGATTTTGTTGTTGATGCAATTGCGAGAGTTCTAAATAATAGTGGAGAAAGTATGCAATGGATTCAAGGTGGAAATCTTTCTAAAATGTTAAAAATTATGTTTTTTGGTGCGGTAGTTTTATTGCTACTTGCATTTATTTATATAGATATGGAGGGTATATGGACTACCTTTTGACTTTACTTATCTTTTTTCCTTTGGTTGGAGCAATTTTAGCTATTGGGATTAAAGAGAATCTCAAAGCTTATGCGGTGGTAATTAGTCTAATTGAATTGGGTTTGGCATTACTTTTGTGGGATAGTTTTGATATGGGCGTTGATGGATTCCAATTTGTAACTTCGCTCCCTTTAGTGATAAATTTTGGCATTAGCTATCTTGTGGGAGTAGATGGAATTTCACTCTTTTTAATTGTGCTTAGTGCTTTGATTAGTTTGATTGGTTTTATTTATCTCAACGAACAGCAAGAAACAAAGAAGCTTATTATTTCTCTTTTGTGTCTCGAAAGTATTATGATTGGTGTATTCTGCGCTTTAGATATGATTTTGTTTTATATTTTTTGGGAGCTTTCTTTAGTTCCGATGCTTTATATTATTGGTGCATGGGGAAGTGGTAGCAGAATTTATGCGGCAGTTAAATTTTTCTTATATACTTTCCTTGGCTCTATGATTATGCTGATTGGGATTCTCTTTTTGGCTTATTATTATTTTAGAGTTAGTGGTGTTTGGACATTTTCTTTGTTAGAGTGGTATAGTTTAAGTGTGATACCAAAAGATTTTCAAATGTGGCTGTTTGTTGCATTTTTCTGTGGTTTAGCAGTTAAAGTGCCAATGTTTCCTTTTCACACTTGGTTGCCTTATGCGCATGGGCAAGCACCAACGATTGGCTCTATTATTCTTGCTGCTGTGCTTTTAAAAATGGGAACTTATGGTTTTGTTCGTTTCTCTTTACCGCTTTTCCCAGATGCAAGTGTGGCATTATTAATACCCATTGCGATTCTTTCTTTAATAATGGTTGTTTATGGAGCAATGGTAGCCTTTGCGCAAGATGATATAAAGCAAGTGGTAGCTTATAGTTCTATTTCACATATGGGCGTGATTATGATTGGAATCTTTGCGCTTAATGTAGAGGGGATTTCTGGCTCAGTATTTTTTATGCTAAGCCATGGAATTATCAGTGGTGCGCTTTTTATGCTTGTGGGAATGATTTATGAGCGTAGGCATACTAAAATCATTGTAGAATTTGGTGGAATCGCAAAAGTAATGCCTAATTATGCTGCTATTTTTGGGATTATGATGATGGCTTCTGCTGGATTGCCTCTTACAATGGGGTTTGTGGGAGAGTTTTTGTCTCTTCTTGGTTTTTTTCAAGTATCTCCAATTCTTGCAGGAATTGCTGGAATCAGCATTATTGTTGGTGCAATTTATATGCTTAATCTTTACCGCAAGGTCTTCTATGGAAAAGTATCCAATGAAGAAAATCTTAAATTGCACGATTTAGACAAGCGTGAATGGAGTGCTTTGTTGCCTCTAGTTGCAATTGTAATTTGGCTTGGTGTCTATCCTAAGCCAATTCTTGCTCCAATCAACAAAGGGGTTGAAAATACACTCTCTGTGATGGTTTCTCGCGCTATTACACCAGAGGCGCAAAGCTTTTTGGGTGCAGATTTATTATTAGAATCTCTACAAGAAAACGCTCCAAATACAGAAAATTTGGAGATCTTAGAAGATTCTAAACAAATAGAAGAATCTTCAAAAGCGCAAGGAGAAGAAAATAATAATGCAGCTCAAGAGTCCTTGCAAGAGGAGGGAGAATAGATGTTAGAAGTTTTTAGTGTTTCATTGGAGAATTTAAATATCTTTAGTATTTTCCCTATGTTGATTGCGATTATAGGGGGGATTTTGGTTTTGGTTGTAGATATGTGCTTGAAAAATACAAATAAGCAACTCTACACAATGCTAGCAATTTTATTCTTGGGCTTAGATTTAGGCTATATTATGTTTTTTGGAATCAGTGGTGAGCAAAGAGCTTTTTTTGATTTGATTTTAATTGATGGAATCTCTCTTTTGGGACAAGTGATTATTCTTGTTGCAGCGATTTTATTCGTCCCTTTGACTTTGAGTTATAATAGATTCCATGAGTTTTCCTATCCAGAATATTATGCACTCTTTTTGTTTATGTGTGCAGGATTCCAATTTATGGTGAGTAGTGATCATCTAATTGTTATTTTTTTGGGGTTAGAAACAGCATCTCTTGCTCTTTATACACTTATTGCAATGCACAATAGAGCCACTGCTTTTGAGGCGGCAATTAAATATTTCACAATGGGTTCTTTATCAGCTGGTTGTTTTGCTTTTGGTTCAATGCTATTATATGCAGCAAGCGGACATTTGGATTTGGAAGGCATAGTAACTATACTTGGAAATAATAACTATGAACCTTTTTATTTAGTGCTTAGTGGAGTGATATTTTTCATTGTTTCCATTGGTTTTAAAGCATCTTTAGTGCCATTCCATACTTGGACACCTGATGTTTATGAAGGTTCTAATTCTTTTTTGGCTGGCTTTATGTCGATTGTTCCAAAAATCGCAGCTTTAGTTGTTGCAATTAGAATCTTTAGTTTTTTTATGGAACTTGTATGGGTGCATAATATTTTTTATTTGCTTATTGTTGTTACAATTACTTTACCGAATCTTGTAGCACTCGTGCAAAAAGATGTTAAGCGTATGTTGGCTTATAGTTCTATTTCCCACGCTGGTTTTGCTTTTAGTGCAGTATTAATTGGTGGAATGCAAGCTTATAGTGCATTATTTTTATATTGGATATTATTTCTTTTTACCAATCTTGGAATCTTTTCAATGTTATGGATTACTCGCACGAAAGAGCAAATTTGGGATAAACGTTATGACCATTCGTATGAAAAATTTTCAGGGCTAATTAAACTTTGCCCAGTAGCAGCAGTGATTATGGGGTTGTTTATGTTGTCTTTAGCGGGGATTCCACCTTTTTCGGTCTTTTGGGGTAAAGTCTATCTTATGAGTGCGGCAATCAATAATGGTTATTTATTCTTGGCTTTTGTGATGGCACTTAATAGTGCGATTGCAGCTTACTATTATTTAAAACTTATTGTTTATATGTTCTTGAAAGATCCTTTAATTAGCGATGGAAGTATTTATCTGCAAAATGCAACTTTACCACTTAAAATTGTTGTTGGAATCGCAACGCTTTATGTGTGTTTATCGGTGTTTGCTGTTGATGGCTTATTGCTTGGAATCTATGGGTTAGTTGGTGGTAGCTTTATGTAGAATTCTATTCTAAGATGGGTTGTGTAAGAAGTTATAATAATGAGGTAAAGTTCATTTTATTTTGTAAAATTTGTTTATATATTAATTTATATATTGCAAAATGTTAATGAAAACTTGACTTTTTTAGTGGTAAGTGAATAAAATACGAATTAGGAGTGAATAGGGTATTCATTAACATTCAGATATAAAATGTTAGAGGAAATATGGATTCACCGTCTCATTATTTATTAAATTTCATTAATACTACAATGTTACCATTAGGTAATTTACTCTTACAAAAAGAGGATATTAATTACCAAGATAAATTAGAAACACTGAATAAAATCCAAGAAATTATAGATGATTTTGCATTAGATAAAAACAAAGAAATAAAAATCGGCGAGAGACTTGCTATCATTTATGGCAAAGAGTCGGAGGAAATGATTCCACAAGTTGTGCGAGATTTTATAAAGTTAGCTCAAGGAAGTTTTGAAGTTTTTGCATTGGATTTAGAATCCATAGAAAGCTTTAGCGGAAGCTTTGGTGAATTTAATGTAAAATTGAAGAGTGGAGAATTAAGAGAATTTGCACAAGCTGTTTTGTTTGCGTGCGAAGAAGAATTATTGCGCTTTAGGGGTGTATATAATGTGGCAGATTTTAAAAATCCTGAAGAACTTTTGGAATATTTGAAAAAAAATATAGGTATTTATTGCTATGGGGAGAAGATTGGTTATCAAGAGGATATCTGTCAATATCATCATAGACGAGAGAAGCATTGCACAAGATGTGTGAATGTTTGTCCAACTTTTGGTGTGGATAAGAATGATAGCCTGATGGAGTTGGTATTTTCTTCTGTTGATTGTATTGGGTGTGGTGCGTGTGTTGGAGCGTGTCCTACAAATTGTTTGGAATATCAAGAATTACCCAAAGAAGGATTGGGTGAAATAATAGGGCTCTTAAAAGGAAAAAAAGTTTTCTTGTGTAGTGTGCAAGACTACGAATCTTTAATCTCGCAAAAAAAATCCTTACCAGCTGATATTTTACCTCTTGTTTTGCCAAGTCTTTTAATCTTAAATGAAAATGATTTGTTGAGCATTGTGCAAACAAGTGGATATCCACTTGTAGTATATATGCAAGATTTGAATGCACCAATGGAGTTTTTAAATCGTATTACACAGCAGATTTATCAATGTGATTCCATCATTGCGGTGCAGCAAATAGAATCCTTATCATCAGAATTGCCTCAAATAGAGTCTTATTTATATCAGAATCGCTACAATAAGCCTTATCGGGAATCTTTTGCTCAACGATTACAATATATGGTGAAAGATGGGGATTATGGTTTAGCTAGGAGTGTGTCTAGCACCTCTTTGAATAAAGAATCTGTTTTTTATGGCACAATTGAAGTAGATACACATAAATGCACCCTTTGTCTTTCTTGTGTGGGGGCTTGTAATGTGAATGCACTTTTTGCAAGAAGCGATGATTTTTCTTTGCGTTTTAATGCGAGTCTTTGCACTACTTGTGGATATTGTGTTTCTTCTTGCCCTGAAAATGCTATGGAGCTAAAAAAAGAGGGGATTTGGTTAAATCCAAAAACTTTCAGAAGCCAAGAATTAGCTAAAGATGAACCTTTTTTATGCGCGGAGTGCGGGAAAGTTTTTAGCACCAAAAAATCCATTGACAAAGTCTTGTCAATGATTGGGGATTCTTTTGCGAATGATTCCAAAAAACTACGAACGATTCAATGCTGTCCTGATTGCAAGGTAAAAGTAATGTTTGATATGACAAGTGGAATTGAGCAATAAGGGATTGATAATGTTGGATAATTTGAGCAAACAAGAACAACGAGATCTAAAAAATGCACGCATTTTGTATTATGATTTTTTCAATGGCTTACTAGTTTTTGAAATGCTAGAAGAGAGGGTGGGTATTGCAAAAGAGCAGTTGGAGATTCTGTTAAATGCTCCGCTCAATCAGGAGGCAGAAGGAAGTATGCTTTTACTCAAGCAAGAATTAGAAAATAATGGAATTGCAAATATTAAAGAAGAATTTTCTCGCCTTTTTGCATTGCCCTTTGGCGAAAAACAAGTCGGTATGCATCTTTCGCATTATTATGAACATTGTATCGGTGCGGAATCTTTGCTTAAGATGAGAAGTCTTCTCAAGCAAAGTGATGTGCGTGTCAATAGTGAAAACTTTAAAGAAACAGAAGAGCACTTGGGATTCCTTTGCGGTTTAATGCGTTATTTGTTAGAAGTCGATAATGTAAAGTTGGCAGAAGAAGTTTTTTTATTTAGCCAAAAAGCATTTTTTGGTTTGGTAGAGGAAATTAAGGCTCGCAAGGATGCAAAGTTTTATTTGGCTGTTGCATTGATTTTAGAATCTTTTGTTAAGTTTGAAATAGAGTTTATCTATGATTTGCAGACTTAAAAAAGATTGAATTAATAAAAAGAGTAATTCCATGAAGATTCTTGTTCAACGAGGCTCTTCGTGGGATTATCCCGAATCTCAAAAATATAAGGAGTAAGCATGGAAAAAAGCAGGCGTGAATTTTTAAAAAACGCCACCAAAACTTCTGTGGTTATTGCAGGTGCAGGTGTAGTGCTTGCAGGTTGTGGCAAAAAAGGGACAAGTGAGAATCTTGTGCGTGGCAAATCGCCTAAGCAAGAGATTCTTTATCGACCGACAAAACAATGGAATGAATATTATTCTGTTGCAAAATAAGAAGAGGTGAAAAATGAGCGAAATAATTAAAAGACGCAATACAAGACGTGCGTTTTTGAAAATGACCGCTCTTGGAGGTTTAGCAGGTGCAAGCGTAGCATTGGGTAATGATAGCCAAAAAACTATGCGTCCTGCAACACAACAAGAGTTGAAAGAAAGGTATCCAGAGTCTAAAAAAGTTAAAACAATTTGCACCCATTGTTCTGTGGGCTGTGGAGTTGTTGCTGAAGTTGTTGATGGTGTGTGGGTGCGTCAAGAAGTTGCGCAAGATCATCCAATCTCCCAAGGTGGGCATTGTTGCAAAGGAGCGGATTTAATTGATAGGGCAAGAAGTGAAACACGTTTGCGCTATCCTTTGGAAAAGCAAGATGGTAAGTGGGTTAGACTTAAATATGATGAAGCAATGGATAAAATTGCAGCACAACTTAAGCAAATCCGTGAAGAAAGCGGTCCAGATGCAGTAATGTTTTTGGGAAGCGCAAAATGTTCTAATGAGCAAAGCTATTATATTAGAAAATTTGCAGCGTTTTTTGGAACGAATAATATAGATCATTGTGCTCGCGTTTGACACTGCCCAACAGTCGCCGGTGTGGCGAATACATTTGGGTATGGCGGAATGTCAAACCATTTGGGAGATATGCAATTTTCTAAATATATTTTAGTTATTGGGGCAAATCCAGCAGTTAATCACCCTGTTTCTATGGTGCATATTTTGCGCGCAAAAGAAAAAGGTGCAAAACTTGTTTGTATCGACCCAAGCACTTTAGCTAAAACCGCAGCAAAATGTGATGAATTCCATAGAATTCGTAGCGGGACAGACATTGCCTTTGCATATGGACTATTAAATCATATCATTGCAAAAAAACTCTACGATGAACAATATCTTAAAGATAGGGTAGATGGTTATGAGTTGATTATGGAAGAAGCAAGGAAATTTACTCCTGAAGTTGCAGCAGATGTTTGTGGAATTCCTGCAGATGCGATTCGTCATATTGCAGAGGAAATGGCATCTGCAAAACCTGCAAGTTTGATTTGGAATCAAGGACTTACACAGCATACCGTAGGGACAAGTAATACTCGTATTATGCCAATTTTGCAAATGTTCTTGGGTAATATCGGCAAGAATGGTGGGGGCGTGAATATTTTGCGCGGACATGATAATGTGCAAGGTGCTTCAGATATGACAAACCTTGCGGATTCTTTGCCTGGATATTATGGACTTGGTGAGCCTGCTTGGAAACATTTCTGCCGACATTGGAAAGTAGATTATGATTGGATGGTTTCTCGCTTTAAAGATAAAGAGATGATGGGAAAAACAGGTTTTGCGCACTCTACTTGGAAATTTGGCGTGCTAGATGAAGAGAATGCAGCAAATAATGCTGGCACAAAATTGCGTGCTTTAGTTGTTATTGGTTCTGGTATGACCACAGTTTCTTTACTAGACTTACAACGCAAAGCAATGGACAAACTTGATTTGGTTGTCTTTGTTGATCCTTATGTTAATGATTTAGCGATTTATGGGGATAGGAAGGATAATTTATTCTGTTTGCCAGCAGCATCGCAAATGGAGACTAGTGGTAGTGTTGCAGCAACGAACCGTAGTTATCAATGGCGTTCTAAGGTTATGGAGCCACTCTTTGAATGTCGCCCTGATGAAGAGTTTTTATTTGGATTGGCAGAGAGATTGGGATTCTTGGAAGAGTTTCAAAGAAGACTTTATGATATTGCCAAATCCAAAGGAAGAGATAAGTTTGTGTGGCCAGAAGATGCAACAGTGGAATTGACACAAAGCATTCGTAGCATTGGTCTGCAAGGTATGAGTCCCGAAAGATTGAAAGCGCATCAAGAAAATTGGCATATGTTTGACAAAGTTACTCTTGAGGGCACAGGACCATTTAAAGGAGACTATTATGGATTGCCTTGGCCTTGTTGGAGTGATAAACACCCAGGAACTCCTGTAATGTATAATGATAAGATTCCTGTGATGCGTGGCGGAATGGGATTCCGTGTGAATTGGGGTGTTACAAATCCTAGTGGTCAAAGTATGCTCACATCTCGTTCTTTGCCAGATGCAAAATATAGTGGCGGACATGCTCCTGTTACTGCGGCGAATGCAGAATCTCTTGGTATCAAGCTGACTGAAGCAGAAAGAGAGGCAATTGGGGGAACTAGCTTTGCGATGGGATTTGGCAATAATATCCTTGTAGAAAAAGCACTGGAGCAAGGGATTTGTCCTTATGGTAATGGTAAAGCAAGAGCAAATGTGTGGAATTGGTATGACAAGATTCCATTGCATCGAGAACCTTTACACTCTGTAAGAGGAGATTTGGTAGATAAATATCCAAACTTCCCTGATAAGAAAAATCATTTTAGAGCAAATATCAAATATCGCAGTCGTCAAAAAGAACTAGGTGAAAATAAAAATTGGGTAGATGATTATCCAATCAATATGCTAAGCGGACGATTGGTTGCACATATGGGAACAGGTGCAGAGACAAGAAGTGCAAAATACTTAGCTGAAGTAGAAGGTGAAATGTTTGTTGAGATTCATCCTGACAAAGCTGCAGAGATGAATATCAAAAATGGTGATATGCTTTGGGTTTATGGAACAATGGATACACGAATCTTAGTTCCTGCTAAGCTTTCAACAAGGGTTGATTACAATAGTGTTTGGTTGCCACAGAATTTTTCAGGAATGGATCAAGGTAAATCAAGACTTGATAATTATCCTGAAGGCACAAAACCTTATGCGATTGGAGAATCCGCTTGTATGGTTGCAAGCTATGGATTTGATTATAATTCTGCTTGTCCAGAGACAAAATGTGGTTTATGCCGCATAGAGAAAGCATAAGGAGTAAAAGATGAGTAATACAATTCCAAGCAATCTTGAGAATTTCTCAAGAATCAAATTTTATTGCGATACGAATCGTTGTATTGAATGTCATGGGTGTGATGTAGCTTGTAAAGAGGCACATCATTTGCCTGTTGGCGTCAATCGCAGACGCGTAGTTATATTAAACGAGGGAGTTGTTGGCAAAGAAAGTGCTGTTTCTATTGCTTGTATGCACTGCTCTGATGCGCCTTGTGCACAAGTTTGCCCTGTGGATTGTTTTTATATTCGTGCAGACGGAATCGTTTTGCATGATAAAAAAACTTGCATTGGTTGTGGATATTGCCTCTATGCTTGTCCCTTTGGAGCACCACAATTTCCAAAAAATGGTGTTTTTGGCTCTCGTGGAGCAATGGATAAATGCACATTCTGTGCAGGTGGTCCTGAAGAAACCAATAGTAAAGAAGAATATCATCTCTATGGACAAAACCGAATCGCAGAGGGTAAAGTGCCAATGTGTGCAAGTATGTGTTCTACAAAAGCTTTGCTTGCTGGAAGCAGTGAAGAAGTTTCAAACATTATGACACATCGTGCAACTGTGCGAGGAGAGAATATCCCTAATGCTGTGCCTAATGTATGGAAAACGGCTTATGGCGATTAAGGAGGATTCTATGAGAAATTTCGTAAAATTCTTTAGAATCTTAACTTTAATGGTTTTTGTGGCTGGAGCAAATTTTGCTTTTGCGGCAAATCCAAGTGTGCCACAAAAAGATGGCAAACAATATGCTGAAGTCATTAGCGGAAACAATGCTTTGATTGCTCCAAGCGATAGAGCAAATCCTTTGATTTATGGTGGTCCAGAGATTGAAGCGATTAAAACTTGGGGAGTTGGTTCTCCAAATTCTCAAGGGCTTGGAGAAATCTTCACACTTTTACAAGGGCATTATTTTGCTACGATTTTCGGGATTCTTATCATTTTAGTTCCTTTAGCTTTTTTGGGACATTTTGTATTAATAGGGCAAAAGAAATTTAATCATGGTAAGAAAATTCGCGTATTTTCTAACTACAATATTATCGTGCATTGGTGTGCAGCAATTCCTTTTGTGCTTCTATGCCTTACAGGTTTGGCAATGGTATTTGGCGATAAGTTGGGTGGTGGAAGCTTAGTGCGCTTTGCTAGAGATGTGCATGGAATTGCGACAATTGCTTTTGCCGTCTTTGGTGTGTTAATGTTTTTAATGTGGTTTAAGAGTGCTTTACCTAAAGCTTATGATATTCAATGGCTTATGATTATGGGCGGATATTTAAGCAAAGAGAAAAAGCCAATTCCTGCAGGGAAGTTTAATGCAGGGCAAAAAATGTGGTTTTGGGTTTGCACGCTTGGTGGGTTTGCAATGGTAATTTCTGGTGCATTTATGTTTTTCCAATTTGCAGATATTAATACCTTAAGAATGATGGCATTGGTCCATAATCTGATTGGATTCTTGGTGATTGCGCTTTTGATTACTCATATTTATATGGCTGTTTTTGCGATTGAAGGTGCTTTGCATTCTATCCTTGATGGACATATGGGTGAAGAAGAGATTGCAATCTTGCATAGTTATTACTATAAAGAATTAAATGCAGCATAATGGAATCCTATTATCAAGCATTAAAGATTGAGAGAATCTCTCCCAATGAATTGGAGGGAGATTCTTTAAATCTTATCGAAGATTATGTGGTAGCAGAGGAGCGCATTGCGTTTTATCTTAATGGTAAAAAATTACTTTCAGTTATGAGTATCCCAAAAGAACAAGATTGTCATATTGTTGGGTTTTTGATAAGTGAGGGTGTGATTGAGGATATATCACAGATTTGGAGTTTGGAAGTTGCTCAAGATGGAAAATCTGTTGCAATAGAGGCGGAAATTATTGAAGAAAATCTCCAAAACTTATTTCGTGAAAAGACGCTAACTTCTGGTTGCTGTGTGGGGGTAGCTGGCAATTTGGAAGGACATATTGTAGAGCGATTTGTAGAATCGAAGGCTAAGATTGCGCGTGAAGAGCTGTTTTCATATTTGCAGATTTTTGAGAAACCAAGTGAGCTATTTGATAAAACAGGTTGTGTGCATAAAGCAATGTTGGTTTTAAAGGATTCTGCATTGATATGTGAAGATATCGGGCGACATAATGCGATTGATAAGGTCATGGGAAAGGCACGATTGCAGGGATTAGACACCCATGATGCAGTGCTTTATGTCAGTGGAAGATTGTCGCTTGAAATGGTAATTAAGGCAGTGATGCACAATATTCCCATTGTCGTTTCTAAAGCCGCAGCAACGCTTATGGGTGTCAAAGCTGCTCAAGAAACGGGTGTAACACTTGTGGGTTTCGCCAGAGGAAAGAGAGCAAATGTCTATACACATAGTGGCAGAATCGTAGAATAAAATAAATTTGACTGATTAAAGACTATGGAAACCGAATAGGAATCTCTGGAATTGGCAACCAAGTCGGAGAATCTAAATCTTTTAGAATCCCTTGTTCTATTTTTTGATTTATATTTAAGCCTAAATCCTTTAAATATTTGCGGTTAATATAGCTTACCTCTATGGAGGTGCTGAAAAAATAGCCTTTAGAATAAAAGATTTTGCCGTGATTGTTGAAATGCAAATGAATAGGGCAGAAGTATTGATTTAAACGTTTAAGTTGTGTGATTCGCTGGTGGAATCCCTCTCTTTCCTCTGGATTGCAGCCGTGGAATTCAAAGATAACTTGTGCAAAATTCTCTGCTAGAGATTCTATTTTAATTCCCTCTAGCATTTCCCACTCTGCGTTTTCAATATCAATTTGCAGGATATTTGTTTGTGCGGAATCTAGCTGATTATCCTTGATGAGCGTATCTAGTGTGATAGTGGAATCGCTATTATATGTCGCAATGAATTTTTTGTAAAAAGTAATGTTTGAATGCGTATAGGGTGAATGTGCAATGCTCCCATCGTATTCTATGACTTCATAGCCAAGCTCCGCCATCTCCAAATCCCAAGGAGAATAGTCTGACACACCTAGTGAAATAGCTTTAGCAAGGACTTTATTCTGCCCCCCCCCCCCATTTTTAAGAGAGAACGACACATAACATATCCTCCGTCATTTTCTCCACCGATTCTAACAAGTGCATCACGGCGACTTTTAAGAGGGCGTAAAATCTCTAAATATTCTTTGATTCTTGTATAGACTTGGGTATTGTGATTGATTCGGAGATAATTTCTGTCTCTATCTTGCAATAAAAGTAAGAGAGTTTGTTTGTCTTTTTTGTTAATTTTTGCATTAGTAATGATTTGAGACATTAAAATTTGATTTTGAAGCAAATTGTTTTATCTGCAAAATAAGAGATTCTAAAGATTCTTGCAACGAAGTAAAATTTTGTAAGTCCATAATTTATTCTGTTATAATAGGATGGTGCGGAAAAGAGGACTTGAACCTCCATGCCTTGCGGCGCTAGATCCTAAGTCTAGTGCG
>JAAGKN010000977.1_pt1 | contig 60121 bp, 87 predicted proteins | sample 6206371 | NCBI WGS metagenome assembly JAAGKN01 (sample SAMN11533720, study PRJNA540317) | gut metagenome | isolation source: fecal pellets from male and female animal of same cohort | host: Peromyscus leucopus | place: USA:CA | collected 2017 | reverse complement strand
TGCTGTTGGCTGGGGTGACGATACGCCCCGGTGTGCCGTCCCATGTGGCCGATGTGAGCTCCGTGCGTGGCATGATGACCACACGCAACAGATTCGTGGGATACGCGCCCTGCGGGCTGGATACCTCCGCACCGAACCGGTATGTGCCGGCCGGCAACTGCAACTGCGTGTACACGTAGGAATCAGGCGTGCCGCTCTGATTCGTGATATGCAACCGGTTATCAGACAACATCTGCAACAGGATGCTCTTGCCCGTGTAGAACGCCCAATCAGCAGTATCCACAGGTTTCGGGTCCGGCAGCAGGTTATGCGAATAAACCGAGTCACTCATGGGGTTCACCTCCCGTCTGCTGTTGCATGGTTTGGATTTGTGTTTGCAGGACGGCGATCTGCCTCGCCTGTTGGGCGATCTGGTCGCACAAGCGGGCGATCACCTGATTCGCATCCACCTCGATCATTCATTACCTCCTTGGGGTTATTGGTTGGTGACGCACACGAACGTCGCGGACGCCCAATTGCGGGTCTCACTGGCGGTATGCCCGAAATAGATGTGGCCTGGTTTGAACTCGTTGTCCGCGACGGGGCCGATCACGAACGCACTGCCCACGCCACCGTTGTTGTACGCGGCTGTCACGTTGATCGCGATGCTGGGGATGAACTCGTCTCGCAATTTGCCTATATCCGTGTACCCGGTCTTGAACGAGCCGCTCACCTCGATCTGGAACACCATCAGATACCCGGAACGGAACGCGTAACAACGGCTGATGTTATGACCGGCGCCCTTGTAGTCCGAGAACCCGTTGTTGTACGTGAGGAACTGGTTGGACTGGTAGAGTTTGGGCACCAGGTCGAACCCGTTGATGAGCACGGGGTTGCCGTAGATGCTCACCCCGGTCTCGGGGGCGGCCACGCCAATGCCGATGCCCCGCCCGTCCGCGGAGAAATCCATGATGAAGCGTTGCGGGCCGACCGTCGTGAACGCGGTCACGGTACCGTATTTGTCCTTGACGGTGGCGCGGAACCGCCATGAGGCATCCGCGGACAAATCAGTCAGGGTGACTGTGCCCGTGCCCGTGGCGCCGCTCGCGGTGACCGGTGTCTCTTTCCATGTACCACCGTCCTGTACCGCGACCGTCACCGACTGCACTGTGTTCGCACTGTCACCGGAGGTGTCGCATTTCCATGTGACGTTCAATTTCACGCGTGTGCCGGATTCAACCGGATTACCTGCCTCGTCCACACGTTGCGCGGTGAACGCGGGGATCGTGGGTGGTTTCGTCGCCAGTTTCCACACCGCGTACAGGGTCACGTTGTTGTCCGCACCGTACCGGCCGCCCGGCTGATAGGCGACCGCACCGTTCGCACTCGTCGCCCACCCGAGGAACGTGTGGTTCGCGCGCGTGGGCCGCGTGCTCGACAGGGTGAGGACCTCACCCCACCATTTCGTCTGACTGCCAGGAGCCCCAGACCCACCGTTCGCGTTATACGACACGGTGTGCGAGGGTTTCGGGGGCACGTCCACGGCCACATGCACCTGACTGAACCCGGCCGCGAACCCGTTGACCCGCACATCCGCGATACAATCGATGCTCTGCCAATTACGCGTCTTGGACACCTTGAGGGTCTTGGACACGAGTTGGACCGTGCTATTCGTACCAACGTTCACACCGGTCTTGTCCACTCCGGCCCATTGGCCGTTGACGCACGCACCGGCATGAATGTTCAGACCTGAATACCAGTAGCCGCCGAACGATTCAATCGAACTGGTGGTTGTGATGGTGGCCGACCTGTTGTCCTGCGCGGTGATCTTCGAATGCCCACGCACATGCCAGTTGCCGACGTTGCCACCGGTACCGTTGTTCTCGCTGAGCGCCATGTCACACCTCCTGAACCGTTGCGCTGCCGCCGACGTATTGCAGGCTCATGTGCCCGTTGTCGCGTGGCAGGAACGCGAAATTACCGATACGTAACGTGTTCACGACCTCCGCATTGTTGATGTACAAGCGGTCGTTCGACACGTATGCGGCGACGGTGTTGCCCGCACGGAATTGCATCGCCGTCGAGGTCAATTGCACGCTGTACGCGTCAGTGTTCGTCAGGTCGCCGATGGTCAACCCGTTGTTCGGGTCGAACCGCATGTACTGTTTACGTGCGTCGATCTCCTCGTCCAACCGGTCCGCGGTCGCCCCCACCTGTGTCTGCACATTCGTGACGGATTCACCCAATGCGTCGGTCGTCTGGGTGAACGTGGCAAGCGGCGTATACGAGTCACGCATCTCGCTTTCCAACCCAGCCACACGACTGACAGGAGCAATGCCGCTCGTGCCCAAATCCACTCCGCCGTCCGTGCTGAACGCGATCACCGTTTGCCCGCCACGTGTCACCCGCAGTCCCGATGAGGTGATGCTCACCCGGTTGTCCTCGTCCGTGGACGTGTGGATGTTGGTGCCGATCATCTGGCCGGCCGAAATGGTCGGCGCGTTGAACACGGCGTTCGTGGAAATGGCGCCGTCGAGTTTGAGCTCCCCCGTGGCGGCGGTGAACGACATCGAGTATTCCTCTTTGCCATTGCCCTTATAAGCGAACATGCCGCCGTCGGTGATGACCAGTCCACGGTATTTCTTCGCGGCCTCACTGGACTGCCACTCGGTGTTCGTGCGGATGACCGGGCCCGTGATGGCCGCGCCTGAGATTTCCCCACCGGACTGGATAGCGCCCTTGAGTGAGAGCTTCCACTCGTTGTTCACTTTCGCGAACGACAGCAGGTTCGTGTCACCGTCCTTGACGCTCAATCCGTCCTCGTTGACCCGGAAGAACAGTTTCCCGTCCGCACGGTACACGTCGAGGTTGCCGGTCGTGGTATCACCCGAATACAGTTTGACTCCACGGTTCGCCGTGGCAGTGGTCTGCACCGTGCTACCCGTGACGGTGGCGCCGCTGATGGCTCCACCGGCTTGTATCGCACCCGTGAGCCGGAGCTTCCACGCGCCATTGGATTGCGTGAACGACAACACGTCCGCCGACCCATCGTTGAACCATAGGCCGGCCTCGTTCAACCTCAGGAACCTCGTGCCGGACGCCATGTATGCGTCCAAATTGTTGTCCTTGAGTTTGAGGCCCTTGTTCGGGGCCGCGTTCGTCTGCACGGTGCCGCCGGTGATGACCGCGCCGGTGATCTCCCCACCGGACTGGATGGCGCCATCCAACGTGAGCTGCCACCCATCAGACAACACGCTCACACTGTTGTTTGGCTCGCCTTCCCAATACGTGCGCAGCACGCGGGAGAACCCGAGGACGGTTCGTTCCCCGTCCTTGAGCAGCAACCCGGATTCGTTCGCCCGCATGAACAACGATTGGTCGTTGCGGTAGATGTCGAGGTTGCCGCTGACGAGTTTGATGCCGGTATCGGCTTGCGCACTGGTCTGCACTGTGCCGCCCGTCACCGTGGCGCCACTGATTTCACCACCCGACGTGACCGGGCCCGTGAGCTTCAACTTCCATGTGCCGGCATCGTTGAAGAACGCCATCACGTCCTTGCTGCCGTCGTTGATGTAGAGACCGCTCTCGTTGGCGCGTAGGAACCGTTTCTGGTCGCTGCGGTAGATGTCGAGGTTGCCGCCAGTGAGCTTGATGCCCTTATGCGCGTCCGTCACGGTCTGCACTGTGCCGCCCGTCACCGTGGCGCCACTGATGGTGCTACCCGTGATTTCACCCGACGTCAACGTGGGCGTGGTCAACGTGCCACCCACGATCAGCACGTCACGGAACGTGGCACTGCCGTCACCGGCGAGCATCGTGATCGTCGCATTCCCGCCGGCGTCCTTGAGTAACAAACCGGCGTCGTCGATGATGAGGCGCTCATTCGCCGTCAGGAACGTACCACCCTTGATGACCTTGCCATAGAGGGCGGTGGCCGCGAGCTTGTCCGCTTCGATGGCACCAACCTTGATGTGACGCGCCTCGACGCAATCCACCGCGAGCAGTTCCGCCACAATCGACCCGTTGACGAGCATATCCTGCGCATACAGCACATGACTGTTCCAACGAGACCCGTTCCACACCCACATGTGCTCGATCTCGCCACTATGGTCAACCAACACGGAAACACTGTTGTTGGCTTCACCTATCCAATACGTTTCCGGCGCTTTTGTACTCGTCTGCCACCACAAGTCACCCGGCACGATCAACGCGGCCTTGTCCGCTTCATCGTGCGGGTCGGTGGCTTGCATATACACGGTGTTCTTGCTGTCGGCCGTGGTCTGTGCATTGTTCGCGGCAGCAGTGGCCGCGACTGCTTTCGCGTCGGCATTCGCGGCCAACGTTTCCGCTCTAGTCGCTGTCGTCTGCGCATTGTCCGCCGTGGTCTGCGCGGCCGCGGCGGCATTGGCGGCGTCCACGGCCTGCTTGTCCGTGACCGCGACCCACGCCGACCCGTTCCACCGCTTCGGCGTATTCGCACCATTCGTGGTGTCAATCCACAAAGTCGTCACCTTACGCATCGCAGCCACGGGAGCCGAAGACTGGATAAGCACGTCCGCTTTGCCGTTCGCGATACCCGCAGCCTCAGCAGCATCCTGTTTCGCTGTGTTCGCCGCAGTCACGGCACTAGTCGCCGCCTGGTTCGCCGCAGTGGCCGTCGCATTCGCCTGCGTTGCGGTCGCATTCGCACCAGTGGCGATGCTCTTCGCATCAGCCGATTCACTCTTCGACGCGTCAGCGGTCTGCTTCGCCGTCGTCGCAGTGGTCTGCGCGTTCGTCGCCGTCTGGATCGCGTCACGCGCAGCGGTCTCCGCAGCCTGCGACGCCTTGTACGCACTCGACATCGTGACCTTGGTGTACGACCACGTGCCATTCGAGTAATCCACACGCGAGCACATGTACAGTTGCTTCGCCCGGTCATACTCCGGTTCAACAGTCGTCCACACGCCACCCGGCGCTTTGTTCACCGGCTGCGCCGGTTCAAACAATGCCAGCGCATAGAAGTTCGTGACCATGGTCACGCTCACACCCTGACCGCCAGCAACACCCGGCACACCTTGGGCGCCTTTGTCGCCGGTGATAAGCGCAGGCGCCGACACGGATTCACTGCCGTCACCGTACTTGAGACGTGTCCGCATCCACGTGAACTCGCCATCCTTGTGTTCGGGCATCTCAGTGGTCCAGCACAAAGCCAGCACGCTCACACTGTTGTTGGGTTCACCCTCCCACCATGTGACGCATTCCTCAGGCGGCACAGTCGCTGAACCACACACCGCGTATTCGACGACACTGGATACCACACTGCGATCCCCATACTGTTTGACGAGTTCCGCAGTATTGTTCGCCACACCGATCGCGTCCGACGCCGTGGACGCAGCGGAAGACGCGGTATTGTTCGCTGCTGACGCGGTTTGCTGAGCCGACTCGGCTTTGGCGTCCGCATTGTCCGCTTTCGCTGAATTGGCGAGAATGTCCTTCTTTGCCTGCGTGATGTCCTTGTCCACCGCATCAAGGACGCTGCCATGCTCGGTGAGGGTCTTGTTGAGTTGCGCCTGCGCGGCGTCGGCCGCTTTCTTGTTCGCCTCGACCGTCTTGTTCGTCTGCACGATGGCCGCCGCGTTCGCATCCGCCTTCGCCTGCGCTGCATCGACCTTCGTGTTGACCGCATCAACCTTCGCTTGCGCCGCTGCGTTCGCGTCAGCCAAGGTCTTCTCCGCAGTCTCGTCGATCTTCTTCGACGCTGCCTCAATGTCCTTGTTGACCTGAGCGATATGCTGCGCCGTGTCCTGCTTCGCCGCAAACAGCATATCCTCGGCGGTCGTGTTGATCTTGTGTGTGATACTTTCCAAGTCATCATCAACACTGGTCTTGAGCGCGTCCGTGTACTCCTTGGCACGCTCATACGCACTATTCGCGGCTTGGTCAATCTTGCCGCCCTCACCCGCGATCTCTTCCTGCACACGGTTCAGGTTCGCTTCCGCAGCCGCATTCGCCGCCGCCAATGTCTCCCCGGCCTTCTTGTCGATGGCCTCGTTCGCTGCCGCCAGATCAGCGTCCACCCGTTCAATCTGCGCTTTCACGGATTCATCGGCAGCAGCCAGGATGTTGTCTGCGGCCTCGTCGAACTCCTGCTGGCTGACGATCGGCAGAATCTCCACCTGCACATGCATGGACTCTACCGACTCGTTATAGGCCGGGGAACCGTCCCTGTCGTGCGCGTTGTCCAATGCGGTGGCCCACACGTCCAACGTGGTGCCAGCGGCGAACACACCAGTGTTCACCTCACCGGCAGACGAAAGCACACCCACCAACGTCTTCTCAGCCGTCGTGGCGCCCACCTGTTTCGCCCAGATTTGCACACACCGGAAATCGGACGGAATACCACCCTCCAACTCGCCGCCCCAACGGATAAGCGCAGTACCAAGATGCGAGGTCGCTTCGATGTCCAACGGGCGGCCGGGCGGGGTCGTGTCCCCCACCCACGGAGCCAACCCGTTCGTCCCCAACACCGTGTTCGTGCCATCAAGGTTCGGCACCACGATCACACCAGCAGTACGCGCCGCATTGTCAGTCGCCAACGACCGCATGCCACGCGCCGTCAGATACGGCAACGCGGCATCATCCGGATTCAATTCCTCATGGATAGCCATCAGGCGCCTCCTCGCTAATACACTGGGTCGGTCGTGATGTCGAACGTCAACTCGACCTTCCCCGTCTCATCCCCGCTCATCTGCATCAACCGCATCGCATACACGCCATCAGGCAGATCAGGGAACCCCTGCATGGACACATCGAACATCTCGCCCGGCCAAAACGAACCCAACGCGTGCAACGGCATACCGGAAGCATCCATGTCATACGCGTTGACCTCACCCTTGATTTGCATCAACGGCCGTGAGTTCGCCTGCAACACGGCAGTGGCGCCACCACGCAACACGTTGATATCCTCGGCCTTGGAATCCTGATACGTGGATTCCATGAGCGGCCACGGGTCGCTTCGGGTCACCAATGACAGGTCCTCAGCCAACACCGTCAACGTGCCACTGCCGGTACCAGCACCGACACCGTACACGCGGTGCACGGGTTGCGCACGGTCCACCGTCACGTTCTCCAACGTGCACGACTGGCCCGCCGCATACGTCAAACTCAACCGCTTGTCCTGATACAGGAACACGTCACCGTCAGAACCAGCAAGGAACCGGAAACGCATATGCTGCCCGTCCTCGGTCAAATAGGGGCGGAACTGCATGTCGGGCCCGCCCGCCGAATTGGCGATGGCCCGTAGGATGTCCGAACACCGGTGGTTCACCACGTTGAAGTCACGGTACTTCACCTCGGTTGGTTTCTGTTCCACCGTCGTGGTCGGCCCCTCGGTCTTCTTCGTGCTGCCGGTCTCCTTGCCGTTCTTGTCATACGAATACGTCGTCACCGTTTTCGTGACGGTCTTCTCGACCCGGTACGAGCCTTTCGGCTTCGTCTCCGTCTTCACCTCGGTCACCGTGCGACCGGTACGGATCGTCTTCTGCTTGTCACGGGTACGTTCGACACGTTTGCCTTTCTGCCATACCGTGTACTTCTCCTTGACCGTGACCGTCTTCGACGTGACCTTCTCCGTATGGTCCACGACCGTCGTCTTATCGGCCTCTACAGTGGTCGAAACCCACCCGTCCGACTTGTTGACCTTCTTCACGGTCTTCTCACCGGATTCAGGCTTGTCCTCCTCATCACCGGCCACCTCGGGAAGCTGGTGCGTGCCCTTCTCACCCAAATACGGCAAATCAATCGGCAACGAGCCACCCGGCTTCATTTCCGTGCACTGGCGGATCGTCTCACACGCCAACGCCCGATACGACAGATTCACCCAACGGAACTCGTCAGGCGAACTATTGCCCGCACCCTTGCCGAACCGGCCCTCATGCACCAAATACCTGTCCTCAAGCAGGCCCAACATCGATACGAACGGCACACTCACGTCCAACTGGGACGACTTGCGCACACCCAACGCGCCAGCCAACACGGGCCGGCCAGGCTTGTTCGGGTCATCAGCCTGAGAATGCCAGAACAACACAAGGCCACGCTTGTACGGCATCAACGCCGACGCGCGAGCGGCAGCGTCCACGCCCGGAATCTGCCCCCACGGCAACTCCAACCCCGACACGTCATCAATTCCGAACCCCTTATCTTTGCTCGTGGAAAACGACGCGTCAGACACACTCATCGACCACGTGAACGACGGAACGTCGATCTGTTGGCCGAGCAAACCGGTCACCGTGTCATACAAGAACGCGTTCCAACCATCACGAAACGCCATGGCTACACCGCCGCACCCACATCGACAATCAGGAAACGACGCCCGGTCCACACCGCGTTCTGGTCACCGGTCGCATCGTTGTAATGGAAGTTCGGTTTCGACCCGAACCCGAACCAGCCACCGATCTCAGCGGTATGCGTGCCAGCGGCCACCGCCGTAATATAGCTCGTCTCATGGGTCGTCCACGACGTGTTGTGCGACACCATGTTGGTCGCGGAATGATCCAACGGCGTGCCGTCCACATAGAACTGCATCGCCCACTCGCTCACACTGTCCTTGGTCGCGTTCTGCGCCGAGAAATTGCACTTGTACGTGAACCTGAGCAACCGGTCCGTGGGAAGCGTGAACGTGACCTTCTGCTCACGCACGATCACACCCTTGTTCGCAGTCCACGAGAAATTACGCCGATCCCAGTTCTCCGCGACCACACCAAGCGTGGACCCGTACGGCAACGCGTACGGTACCGTCCATATCATCGACGCTGATTGCGTGCTCGTCGCCCCGGCCGGCATGCGCATGCAACAAATCTCGGTCGCATCAGCGGGAATCACTGGTTTCACCGGGTTCGCGGACGCCACGCCCTGCGTGACACCCACATGCACCTGATTGTCCTTGTCGGACGAGTAATCGGGCTTGTTGTTCGCCTTGATCCAGATGACATCCACACGAGGGTTCGACGGGTCACCAGCGTTCACCGCTTCCTCGGTCGTGCCGCCCGGCCAATACGCGAGCATCTTCCCATCACTGGCCGCTCGTGAACACACCGCGACACCAGCCGCGACCGCATACTTCAAATCGGAACGGCCAGTCACCTTCAACCCGTCCACGACACCCTTGTTCTGGAAGAACGAGCCGATAATCATACGGTGCGTCAACGGGGTCACACCATTGTCATTCTCATCGACGCTCACACCCAACGCGGTGGTCATACGCGCCTCCTTTGCATACAAGAGAACCGCCACACCTACGAGAGGTATGACGGTTCCAATCCCTTGATTACTTGCCTGAAAGTCAGGCGCCTACATCCACGTGTCACGCACCAACGCGTTCACAAACCCAGTGCCGGCAGTCCTCAACGTGACCGTGATCGACCCACCCGGTTCGACCACGGGGAAGCCACGCTGCTCCAACGTGCGCGACACATCCAACCCACCAACCGACGCGGTACGGCTACGCGAATCCAAAATGAGCGGCTCACCATACACGGGTTGTGAGCATTTCAACCACAAGCCGGTGCCCTCCACGACCATATCGACACCGTTCGGCATCGGCCCATTACACGTGAACACCGGGTAAGCGCGGGACGTGCCGTGGTTTTCGAGCACCAACTGGTTCGACTGCAACGAGGTATGCGGCCCCGCATACGTCAACGGATAACGCACCCCTTTCGTGCCCGACAAGTCAGGGTATTTCAACACGCTCACACTATTGTTCGGTTCACCCTCCCAATGGGTCGAAAGCAACGGCTGGTGATACGACAAGCCTCCTTGGCCTCGCCCGTCCGCATCCACCGGAAGCATCTGGCCCGTACACGGGTTCGTCGCCAAAATCTCAGGCCGGTTGCACACGACTGTGATAACACCTTCCATCAGGTCGGGCTCCCATTCGGCCGGGCCCTCAAGTTGGAACATGCCCTCGCAATACGCGTCACGAACGTCATCAACCAACCGAAGTTTCACGTTCCTATGCGTGAACCGGCGTACCTTATCCCACTCGCGCAGGGTCTCACCACGGTCACCACCCATCGCCGCCACATGCACCTGCACCGTACGCGACGCGTAATCAATGACCGAATCAGGAATATCATGCGCACCATCACCAGACCCACGTTCAACAGTGGAAACCTTCAGGTCAGGTGTTGAATACCAGCCCGTGATACCAGCCTCAAGAAAATACAAGCGGGGCCCCTCCCCCGGTTCGCACTCCAAACGAACCGGGGGAACCCCATTCGCACTCAACTCAATGAACGCGACACTCACAAGCGGGCCTCCCTCCTGGCTGTACGCATCAACGCCGCACGGTCAATCTGCGCCGCAGCATGCAAATCCTGATCCGAACGAACAATCTTCGTGCTCACATTGAACGTCTGATTCACTGTCCGGCCACCATCAACAACAACGGTCATCGAATCCCGGCTCAACGCCTTCTGCACCCTGCCACCCGTCGCATACGCGCCACGCGCCAAATCCACAGCAGACGCCAAATACCGGTTAGAAGCATTCGCCAACGCCTTGTTGACATCACCAGTACGGTTCAACACGTTCAGGAAGTTCGGGCCAACCTCACGATCCAGTTTCGCCACCGACGCCGCACGAATCACATGCTCGTTATTCGACAACATCGCAGGAATCGAATCAGAAGTACCCGTACCCGGCCCATGAATACGACCACCAGTCGCCGCTTGAACCTTGGTGACACGTTGAATGATGTCAACCGTCTTGCTAACCACCGAACCAATCGAACTCGCCAATGTCTGCACCGCCCCCAGTCCGGAAACCGAAGCGGAAACACTCACTGATTTGCTCGTCACGCTCTTGATGGCCTCACGCAACCCGTCCGTTTCACCCCTGCCGTACACAGCGGCACGAACATTCGGATTCCACTGTTTCGGCACCTGACGAACGGACTTGTTCATCGCATCCACATCACCCTTACCGCTCGTATACGCAGCAGTACGGTTCGTATGCGATTCCGGCACTGAGTTGATTGCCTCACGCAGCGCGTCGATAAGAGGCTTGCCCTCCTCGTGCGCCTTGACGAACGCATCCTTCAGTTCCGGCGTAGATTCCAAGGCTTCTTTGATGGCATCGACCTCGCTCTTGCCGCTCACAATGGCGGCCAAGTACGACGTCCACGCTTTGTCGCTGACGCTTGACAGCGATTCACGCACCCCCTGTGTGACGGTAATAGCCTGATCGCCATTCGCATACAGGTAGCCGGTCTTCGGGTCGAGTGTCCAACCGTTCGTTTCAGCGAGCTTATTCCAGAACTCAGTGTTCTCAGCAATCAGCTTGCCGGTCTTCGGTTCAATCTGCAACCCCTGCACGTCGGCCAATACCTTCCGATACAGGTCGTCCTCTAGCCATAGCTGCTGGGTGAGTGGATCGATGGACAGATTCTCTACCTCGGCGACCTTGCGCAGCACGGGATCGGTGTTCGCATCCAGCATTACCTTGCCGGGCTTGTCCTCAAACCGTTTCACCGTCAGTTTGAGCGCATCAATCTTCGCGCCGGCCTGAGTGGTATCCGCATCGACTTTGACCTCTTTGCTGTTGAGCTCCATGATTGCATCATGAAGAGCCTCGACCTTATCCTTGCCTTTTGCTTCAGCTTCGGCAACAGCCTTCCTGAGCTCAGGGAACTCCTCTAGCGCAATGTTGAGCGCGTCCACATCAGACTTACCCTCCACACGCGCTTGTAGATATGTCTCCCACGCTTTGCCAGACAACTCATTCAACGTACCTTCAGCATCGGCTAGCACGGTAGTCAACTGCTTGCCGTCCGCTGAGACAACGATCTCATGCTCACCATCAGACAACTCGTTGAGCTTCTTGCTCAACTGGTCAACATCCAACGTGCCGCTCGCCACAGCCTCCAACAGGAACTTGCGCGTCTGGTCGCGGGAACCATCGGGGAACAATACCTGCATCGAATCGATGAGGCTCACCATCTGTGACTGTTGTTCAAGGCCCTGCACCTCGATGCGGGTCTTCACCGATTCAGGCGTGCCAAGCAACGTATCCACATACGCCGACACATCACCCTCGGCGACACCGGCCTGACGCGCGGTATCCTCAAGGTTTTTGCGCAATTCGGAATACTTGCCGTTGACCGTATCCCAACTGTCCCCACGGGCAACCATCGCGTCAATGTACGCATTCGCATTCGAAGCGAGCGTGCTCATCGCGTCCGCGGCACTCCGCCCGGATTCGGTCGTCAGGTCGAATCCGTCGGCCATGCCCTTCCACGAACTATTGCCTTGCTCAACTTCCTTGCGTACCTGCTCCAGCATGGAAGGCATCTGCTCCAGCGTGCTGTAGTAGCTTCCGCCGGCCGCCTGCGCTCTCGTCCAAGCGGAACGCTGCTCACGCAACATCTGCGACACCTTCGACTGGGCCGAAGCATACGTCTGCATACGTTCCTCAGCCGTCACCAAACCAGCGCTGATCGACTGCACGGACTGCCCCTGCTTATCCAACTGGTCCACGTAATCAGCGGTTTTACCCACTGAAACGGCTTTGACCTTGAGTTCGTCAAGCATGGCCTTACGCAAGTCGTTCATCTTGTCGAACACGGTGTTGGCGGCATCCGCCTGCTCCTTGTAGGATTGGGCCACGTCACCGGAAGATTCAAGATACTTACGCATGTTCGTATCGCTGATGTCAGCAAGTTTCCGCCCATACTTCTCGAACTCGTCACGTCCCGCACCGGTCGCTTTCGCCACGTCATCCACACCCACGCCGATCTTGCCGAGCGCATCATTGATCGTATTGAAATCAGTCCTTGACGGATTGATGTTGTCCCAGAAACTACGCTGCTGAGAGAACGCCTCCTTCGTCTTGACCGCGAAATTATCCATCCGGTTCGCCAAGTCGTCGAGACTGCTCGCAGTTGGCGCCAAAGCACCCGGTGTGGCACGCATCGCCTCGTTGAAACCGGCCTGCACGCTCTTGAGGTCGCTCACATGCTGCGAATAGCTGGAAATGGCCGTCATGATCGCACCGCCACCGATAGCCAACGCTGCGCCACCAACCAGTCCAGGAACACCACCGAACGCGCCGAGCACCGCACTACCGACGTTTTTCAAACCACCGACAAGACCACCGGTCTTGCCAGCAGCTTTGCCCATGTTCGACGCCATCACAGCAGCATTCGAACCAGTCTGCGAAAGCACTCCGGCGATGTTGCCGTTACGCATGGCGAGTTGTGCTTTCACCAACTGTCCGAAGCTGATACCGGCCTCACCGGCGCTCAAGCCAACCGAAGCAAGATTCTTACGGTAAGAAAGCATGTTGGTGATGTTTTCCAGCATGCCTTGCTTGAGTGCTGAGAATGCCTGCACGCCGGAACGGCCGAACGTCATCCACAAGCCCGCGGCGCCCTTGATGGAATCAGGCAACGCGTTGAACGCCTTCGCCACGCTTTCCGTGGCCTTGGCGACCTGTTCGATCATCGGTGCAGCGGCCTTCAACGTGGCCGCGAACGTGCCACCGAACGTGCGGGACAATTCACCGGCCATACTCACCAACTGGGAGAACATGGGTGCCGCGTCCTTCAACGCGCCGCTGATGGACGTGAACCCGTCCTTGACACCATCCGCGAACCGGCTGAGCGACGGGGATACACGCGACATGAGCCCGGTCAGACTGCCGAACACGTTGCCGGTCAACTGGCCGAACGACGTCATCACGCTCGCCACATCATTGCGCATGATGTTCGCCGCGTCACCGATCTGCCCGAACGCGTCCCGCATGCCATGCTGCGCGTTCTGGGCGCCACGCACCCACGCGTTCATCGTGTCTTGGAAACTGATCGAATTGACCGCGCTCTCGGCTTTCTTCAGGTTCACGGCGAACCGTTCAAGCCCGTTCTGGTTCTGTGACAACGGTTCGAACACGCCCCGTAGCACGCCCTTGAGCGCGAAGAACGAATCCGCCAGATAACCGGTCTGCTCCTTGACCTGCGCCATGGCACGGTCAACCGTGCTGGAATCAGCCTGCACAGTGCGCGCCCATGTCGAGAACCATTCCATGTTGCGGCTGATCCAGTTCGAGAATTGAGCCAGATACGTGCCGCCCACATCGGACAAGTCAAGGAACGAGCGCACCACGCTCTCCACGCCCGGCGTCAACAGTTTGATTGAATCGTTCACATGCGTGAACACGCGACCGACCTGACCGACCTTGTTCGACGCCGAAACCATGTTCAACATGCCGTTGAACACGTCCGCTTCGAGAGCGGCCAACCGTTGCATCTGCGGGCCGACCACACCACCGACCTGGTTCGCGAACTCCTTGAACGCCGGAGCCGCCTTACCGTAGAACGTGTCCTGTAGTTTCTCGCCCAAGCCTTCCAACGCGGTACCGGCGAGATTGATGTTCTCAGTCCACGCCTTGGCCTTGTCGCCGATAATCATGCGCAGCGACGCGTACGCCAGCCCCATGCCCGTTAACGCGGCAGGCGCTGCATACGCAGCCTTCGACATGCTCACGATGCTCTTGCCAAGACCACCGACCGTGCCGGCCAGATTGATCGCACCAGCGCCAATATCAGAAAGGACGGTACCCACAAGCGCGACCTTGGGCACGACCTTATCCAAACGGTCGAACAGGTTCACCAGATTCTGGAACTGGTTCTGCACACCCTGCAAACCAGTCGCCCCGGCGGTCATACCGCCGAGAATCTTACCCAAATCAGTGCCATGGAACTTCGCGAAGATGTCCACCGTGCGGGGACGGGTGAAGTACGCGAGATGGGCGCGGGCCAACGCGGTTTCCAAATCCACGTCCATGTCGAGCTTCTGGTAGTCGTTCTGCAAGTCCCGCAGCTTGCGTCGCGCGTTCGCCTCGTCAATGTCAACGTTCGATTTGATTTCCCAATCCATTTCAGGATTGCGGCGAATCTGCTCAATGAGACGCTTACGTTCCGCTATCGCGTTCTCATAATCCACCTTCAAATCAACGGGAATGTTCACCCGCTTGTGCTCAAGCTCGAACAGTTCACGTTCCAACCGTTCCAACGCGGCCTGCTGCGCGTTGACACGCACCTCAACCTCAACGTCACGCTGCAACCGGGCCAACTCAGCCTGCAACGTGCCCTTATCGAGCTCCGCCTTGAACTTGATCGTCGCACTCGGATTGGAACGAACCTTAAGTAATGCCTTCTGCAACTCGTCCACACGCCTGGTCATGGCGTCCAAGTCCTTGACATGGCCCTTGGTGTCCACGAACTGCAACTTGCCCAACGCGCGACGCAACCCGTCCACATTGCCCTCGGTTTTGAGCAACGACTTCGAAAGCTCACGCTGCCGGTCGTTGTGGCCGCTGACCTGTTCGGAAGCCTTGCGGAACACGTCTGCATTCCGTTTCAGGTCACGCTCCAACCGTTGATAACTCAACCCGTTACGGTCAATAAGCATGTCCTTTGTACGAAGAACATTGTTCAACTTGTCCTCAGCCGCAGCTTCAGCCAACACCGATTTCGTGGTGCTCTTGACGAGCTTGCGCTGCTCACTGATCTTCCCATTGACCTTATCAAGCTCATGCGCGTTCTTCGCCATGAACTTCGAGTGCTCACGCGAGAGTTTCGCCGCTTCACGCTCCTGCCGGCGAATCTCATTGCCCAACTGGGTGTATTCACTGCGCAGACGCTTTACTTCGGCACTGGCCGCACGATACTCGTCACTGTTGCGTTTGAACGAATCACGACGCAGTTTCGCCGCGTCCAACGCATTCCCAAGCTGTTTGTGCGCTTCGATGTTACGGCTGATCTCACCACGCACCGCCGTGAGACTATCCTTGTAGGAAGCCATATGGTTCCACTTGTCAACCCACAACGCGTCCCGCGCTGCATTAAGCTCGCGCAGCTTCGCGACCTGCTTGCGCTGCTCACGTACCGTATCGGTATCCATCGCCTTGAGCGCGTTCGCATGGTTCTGGCGCATCTTGTCGAACGAGTCGGCCAAACCCTTGTCGAACCGTGTCGTGTCGGCCTTCACGTCAATCTGCGCCATCGACGCCATCTCAGCCAGTTCACGATGCACACGGTCGAACGCACGCGTATTCACACGCACATCGAAATCAATCGTGCCACCAGAACGCTGCAACCGTTCGATCTGCCGACGCGCGTCCATCGTATCCACGTCAGCATCCAAGTGAATCGTCTGGTCGTCCAGACGCTCCAACATGGCCTTGACCTTCGCATAGAAGCCACGCGTCTCCGGTTCAACCGCGATATAGACGGTACCCGCCTTGAACCCATCAGCCATACACGCCCCCTAACCAAACAACCTTGTAGTGTCCATGACCGGAATCGAACCGGCATCTCCCCAGACGTCCTCCGGAGCGCGCAACTACCAATTAGCTACATGGACGAAACAGGGCGGGGAACAGCTCGCACCATTCCCCGCACCGACAATCACGCACCATTCCCCTCGGGAACATGCGTCTTGCCCCTTGATTCCGCGATCCTCACGAACTCAGCGGCAGACACCTCACCACGCTTAGCCTCACGTGGCGGCGTATAGAACGGAGGTTGCACCACACTCGGCTCAACCTTGCGACGCTTCTTCCCATCACTGGATTGCGCCACAACCCACGATTCCAACGTGTTACGCACATCAGCAAGCAGCATCGTCGGGGAATCCCATCCAAGCCAAGGCAACACCACAGGTTTCGCCTTATCCTCACCCTTGGAATCGAACTCCCCAGCCTCCGTCCGCTCCTGCAACATGCGAGCCCGGTACAATGAATCCGGCCACGCGGCCAAACCCGCAACCAACCGGATAGCACGCACCGGGTTCAACCGTGGGCCCGTCACTATATCCAACCCATAAAAACGTTGGAAATCAGCGGTGAGTTCTACTTCGTACTCGTCGAAGAGGTCTTCGACCGCACGGATTTTCCCAACTGGTCCGCATAGAACTGCACCACCACGAGCATCACGAGGAACAACGTGGTCACATCAATACCACTCGTGAACTCGTCCACCTTGTCAGGCTCCTCCGTAATGGTCTTCAACCACGCGATCATGCCGCGCAACGCGACCACACGCTCCTCGACCATATCGACCGCCGTCGCGTCATCATCGTTACGGGTCGAATCATTGTACGCGACATACATGCGGGTACGCGCCTGCTCGAAGCGTGCCGACACATCGAACGTGAACTGTTCGGCCGGCAGCAACACAGGCAGTCCCGCAAGCAGCGGATTCTGTTCTACGAGCGCTTCCCACGTTTGCGGGAACTCGACTTCTTCTTTGTCTTCTTTCGTGTCTTGCACGCCATTGGCAGCACTCATGCTTTCTCTCCCATCAGATTCCAACTCCCATCAAGTAAAAGAAAACCCCACGCATGGATGGGAGAAACATGCGTGGGGAAATACAATCAGACGCGCGGCAACACCACGCGCCACACCATCAACAGATCACGCGCCGGCATTGTCCTTGAGCAGCATGAACTCGAAATCATCCTTGCCGGTGCCCGGCGATTCCACCGTGAACACCACACCCTGCTCGATGAAATCACCGTTCAACTGCGGGCCACCGGACGGCGCCGCCTTCGTCTTCGGGAAATGGAACCCGAACTCAGGGTTGGCCGCGTTCTGCGCCTCCTGCGTGATGACCACAATCGCCAACGTCTTCGGATCGGAATTGATGTTCGCACCGACACCGTTATCAGTGGTCTTGCCATTGAAGATGAGCTTGAGGGTCTCCTCATCCATCTGCAACGCGTTCGCCGTGACCGTCATCGAACCATCCGAACTCTTCTTCGTCTTCAGGTTCGGCTTGAGCCAACTACGGAACGCCTCACTCTCACCACCCTCAAGACTGATCTCCAGCTTGTTCGAGTTCGACGTGTGACCAAGGTTCTGCCACTTCTTGCCCGCGTCGGCACTGGCGACTTCCGCATCGGTCAAATGGAACGCCTTCAATCCGCCGGTCGGCAACGCGGTACCAACCTCCGCGTAGAACACCGTCCCATATTCGGCGAAAAACACCGAATCATCATTGATTGCCATATTGTGTCCTTTCAAAACACAAAAGGCCACCACACCCGAACCGGATGCGATGGCCTCCCAATTACAAGAAAACCCGCACGCCAATGGCGGAACGGGTGGATTTCAGAATCTTCGATTATGGGTCAGGAAACACAATCCCTGACATGGAACTCACACACCGAAGCGGTCGAATACTGCTTGATGCGCTTGGAAGTGGCCTGCTTGCCGCCAGCCGCTTTCGCGAACGACGGGGGAACCATGACCTTCGTCACCTGCCCCCATTCGGTCGCGTCCATCAACGGCCAACACATGACCAATTGGCGTACATACGAGGCGAGCCTGAACGCCCTATCCGCGTCCACGCTTTCCACCAGCACGCTCATGGAACAATCCCACATGCGGGACCTATGGCGGCGACCCGCGAACACGGGCGGCTCCACATGGAAGACAACCACATCAGTAGCCTGCGCGTACGCGTCCACGTCCACGTCGATCTCGTTGAACACGAGCACCTTCGGTAACCCGTCCGACACCGACAGGACGGAAACCGAATCATTCGGCTCACCCTCCCAACGGGTCTCCAAGTCCGGCAGTGTGCGGAACTCCTCGCCAACAGAACCCTCCGGCGGTTCTTCGAACCCACGCTGGAACAGTTCCATGACCAGGCTTTCCGCATCCAACTGGGGTCGCAGCTCCGGATGCACATTCAGGTCAATACGGGGACTTCCCATTGCGGTCAGCCTCCCCTCGCGGCCTTCTGCATCACATGATGCCCCTCAACGAACTTGCCGGCCTGCTCGTTCCAAGCGCCGAACTCGTGCGCCTTCGTCACATCACTGCCATCACGGCCAATGACCGTCATACCTACCGTCGTGTCAATACCGTGGTATTTGATACCGAACTCGATACGGTCAGCAACCGAATGCCCAGGATTACGGCCAACAGCCGCAGCAGCCGCCAACGCCTTCGCACGACCAAGCACACGCCTACCCTCACGGCGGGTGAGTTCAGGGCCGAACTCCTCCGCCACACGACGGCTCAAGTTGCGGTCGAGCCGGACTCGTACCATCCCATCACCCCCTTGCTTTCACCCCACACCGGCGCATCTGGTGCAGGCACAGGCGGTTGCAGACGGAACCGTTCGGGAATCTGCGCCATATCAGCCGCACGCCTCACACGCATCTCGTAATGGTGCGTACGACCATGCTCACGATGCTCGGCGGCGCCATCCACGTCATAGATGTCACCATCAATCCACACGAACGTGTGAATATCACCGTGCCATTCACGCGCCAATATCTGCTTGACCGTGACCTCACGCAGACCACCAGACGACTGCGGTGACTTATCCTCAGACCCGGAAATGGAGAACATGCCCGCCTGCTGTTCACGCCCCTCAAGGCTGCACCAACAGTAGAACGCGTCACCCCACTCATACGTCACACCATGCGCACTCCGCCTAATAGTGGACGGCACAACGATGATCTTCGACGTATAGAACAAGTCACGAGGCTTGACGAACGGCTCATCCTCGAACGAAGAATCGACCGGCTCCTTAGGCTTGCCCGACGAAAACAAGTACGCCATTCGGCATCACCTGCCATACGCGCGGTCAAGACCCAACGACACCGTTCCAAACGGGGAAGACCCTTCGGCAACCCCCGTCAGCAACGCCCGCTCTTTCTTCGTCACATGCAAATCCGGGCTAACCTCCCAACCGGGCGGGTTCATGTCCATGACCTGATCGGTACGCGTGTACGCACCGTTCGATTCACTCTTGCGCATCGACCAACGCGCCACACGCAACACCATCGCACAAATCACATACGTGAACGTGCGTTCGCTCAACGCGCCACTATCCAACCGGTACCGGGCGGACGGACACTCAGCAAACGCAATGTCACACGCAGTCAAACAATGCGGGATGATCCACTTCTCATCATCCAAACGGTCAAGGAACACCTCAGGCGTGCCACCACCATACGTGAGTATCGCACCCACCCAATCAATGTCTTCAACATCAACGGCCATCGCACACCCCCCCTTCCCCGCACAGGTCAGAGCACGTTCGCCTTGAACGTGGACACCGCCTGCTGGAGAATCGGCATGTACGAGCCGTTCACCCACACGTCGTAACGGGTAGGCGCCGCATCGCTCATGACCAGACCGATCATGCCGCTGTTGTCGGCACGGTTGATGCCATACTCCGGGTCGGCTGCCTCAACGGTCGGACCGGACGCGGTGAAGCCAAGCGTCATGTCGTTGAAGCTGGAGAACATCAGGAACGTCGCGTCAGGGATCAGCGAGTTCACCGAGACCGGCAGCAGGATGCCATTGTCACGTTCCAGCTGCGTGTACATCAGGTCAATCTCCTGAATGTCAGTCAGGCCTGCATAGGATGCAAGCACCTGACGGACATTGGCCGGGGAGATGAACGACGGGCTGTTTGCCATGTTCTGACCGGTGAACGCGGTGATGATCTCCTCGTTCGTGGTCAACGCCTCGATGACCGCGCTTGTCGTGAGGACGGCGGACGGGGTACGGCCGTGGTTGTCGGCCATCAGCTTGACCCACTTCTTGATGTCCTTCAACGGGGTGGCGCCAGCAGCATTCCACTTCTTCGTCGGCGCGACATCATGCAACGCGGCAGGACGCTCGAAATCATAGGTGGCGTTGACGCCGTTCTCCTTGATGGAGATCTTCGCGTCCACCATCGCGGCGATACGCAACAGTTCCACCTTGACGGCGGCCTCACGGCCTAACTGGTCGAACTGTTCCGACAGCTTGGAGCGAAGGAACGTGTTGTCACCGGTACGACCGACAAGGTCACGTTCGGAGATGTGCGCCTTCTTCGACATCGGAAGCAGGCCCGCGTACTTCTCGGCGCTCTGTTCGGTGGTCTTCAGGTATCCTGCTTCAGCATCCCATGCGCGCAGAAGCATCGCATCAATGGCCGGTGCCGGAATGTACGGCGTCCATCGCACAGTCTTCTCACCATTGTTCGAGGTGACCGGCAGGACGCGGGAGAACGGCAGCTTCGCGTCAAGCGTGTTGAACGCTTCATCGGTGATGCCCGACGCCGCCGAAGGGCTGAGAATCGTCTTCTCAACAGTAGCCATAGGTTAATTCCTTTCAGATATGCAAAAACCCGCCACAATGGGCGGGTTTCAAAACTCAATGCCTGTAGTCGCGGCCTCACGCACCGGGATTCGCTGCAGCGGCGGCAACTGTGTTGGGAAGACGCTTCGTGGTGCCGGTATCCGGGTCAACGGCGACGAAATCACCATCCCACGCAACCGTGTCAGCCGGAATGACCGGCAGGTTCGCGACAATCACATTGCCACGGAAACGCATGCCGACCACTTCACTGTCTTCGACCTCCCAACCGCCGAGGGTCACGTTCACCTTGATCTGCGATTCCAACAAGCCTGCGACACGTTCCTGACGACCATCGGTCGCCGACGGGTCATACGGGCCATACAAGCCCTTCGACGCGCCGGACGTAATCAAGGCGAGCGGAAGGCCGGACTTGATGTACACTTCGGTCGCGGAATCATCCATACCCGTCAGGTACTTCTCCTTGTTGGCCTTGGTCGCGTTGGAGAACGTGGCAAGGTCAAGGGTGATGCTCACCGTGCCAGGCAACTGTTCGCCATAACGCCAAGTCTGGTCTTCGGCGATAGTGCGCACACCCGTGCTGTGAATCATGTTGACCATGAAAAACTATCCTTTCAAAACTTGTGGTTGCTTATTTGCCGGACGAAACGCCCTTCTGGGCGCGCTCAAGACGTTTCTCCGCGAACTTTCGGGCGATTTCACGGCCGTCTTCCTCGGATTCGACCGCGCCCTTCATCTTCCCGCCGCCAATCTGATTCGCACGAATCATGCCATAGACAATGCCCATAGCGTTCGGCTCGTCCGCTGAGCTCTCTTCAGATTTCTGCGTGTCTGCGGGTTCCTCCCGCTTGGGTTCCTCCGCTTGAGCCTTCGTCTGTTCAGGCACAAGACCGGCGAAGGCTGACGCCCATGCCTCAACCCCTTCGGGGGTGTCGGCAGCGCACAGTTTGTCGAACATCTCGTCAGTGATCTGCGGGTGCTCACGCTGCGCGGTCAGACGTGCAATACGCATGTTTGCCTCAGTCAACTGCGCGTTGATACTGTCGCGTTCCTTGGAGACTTTCTTAAAATCGTTCTCGTTCTTGCGGCTCATGCGCTTCCAATGCTCAAGGTCGCTTTCCGGAGTGTCGTCTTCCGGCGTATTCACACCGGGGTCGGTCACCGTGTCCGGCTTGGACGTGTCGATGTTCTTCGGCACGCCAATGGTGTCGGGTTCCTCGACCTTTGCGGTTGCAGTGGTTCCCTCGGTATTGTTCTCAGACATGTCGTCCTTTCGATTGATGTCTTTTCCCTGTCACAGATCGGGCCATTCATTGCGAAGGGCCTGAACATAATTCCTGTAGAAGTTTCGTGATTGCACCATCGTCGCCCTACGTGTCTGTTTGAAGATGCGGGTGTGGCCGTCAACAGTTTTTTTGACTTGTTCTTTGCCGTCCAGCAGTTCCGCATACATGACGTCGTAGGTTCGATAGTTGCGTATGATGCGTTTCGCCTGTTCCCGTGTGCTTTTGCGGTCAGGCGGCGTCCAGTTGCTCACAGTGCGCCCCGATTTGCGGGCCTCGTCCGCCAGCACGGGGCCGAGTTCGCCATTGGTCTGCACTTGCAAGCGGATGCTTTTCAGGTCGGCGGCGGTATTGCCACCGGCCAAGTCATAGAAACGCTGCAAATCAGCGTCTGAAATATCCTTGCCAATATCATTCGTTGTGGTGATCGGCGCCACACCGCACTTGCAGTTCGAATGCAACGGCATCAACGCACTCGTGTGATACGTGCGCGTGGAAGCCACCGCACACAAGCCGCACGTGCCGGTCTTCGACAATTCAGGGTGAATCACACGACGATACTGCGTGACACCCTTCGATTCGAACCGGCCCAACGCGATACGGTGCGCAGTCAACTGCGCATCAGTGTTCGCGATGTCCTCAAGCCGGTCAAGGGAAGCCCTCAGCCAACCCGTCACCGTGGACAAGTCCGCGCCTTCCAACACATCCCATGATTCAGGACGCAACGAAGGCGACTGCACCGCCAAACTGCGGTATGCTTCAGCCGGACGCAACATCACATCCAACGGTGTCGTCCCCTGCCGTGGCGCCACATACGACGTGTCAAAATTCCCGCCAGACGCCACATCGGCCATGCCAAGCATCGCATCCGCATAACTCACACCAAGCCGGCCAACAGCCTCAAGAAACGCCATCTCAAACCGTGCAGCCTGAGAGGCGGCACCCAATGTGACGGCATCATTCCACCAATCCGAAGGCGTCAACGACTTCCAAACATTCCACACTTGTCGAACATATGTTTGGATCAGTTCAGCCCGCTGCTGCGCGAACGTATCCACAGCTTGTTCGACACGGGTCAACACCGCCATCAACGGCCCCGCTTCCGCAAACTCGGATACTTCCGCACCACAGCAGCACGCACACGACGCTTCTCACTCGCCGTCCCATACTGGGCCACACGAGCCAACGCATTACGCGCATGAGCAATATCATGAATCGGATACTTCCGTTCACGAGGCAACGCGAAATTAGAACGCTTGATACGTTTACGCCCACGAGGCGTCAACCTACCCATTGGTGTTACCCCCTGAACCGGTTCCCGTATCCCCGTCCACATCGACCAGCGCCTTCGCGCCAGCGTCGAAATCATCGACACGTACCGCGTTACCAGTCTGTTCGGAGGCACGTTCCGCAGCGGAAGCCGCAGCAGACGCGGACACAAGCGCATTCTGATACGTCGAATCGGCCATGTCCTGCATAGCCTCGGAAATCTCCGTCTCCGTCATATGCAAGAACCGGCGCATAATCAGTTTGACCGGCAGCACATCCTTCACATAATTCACCGCCTGCGCCATGTTCAAGTCACTGTCCGCAGCGATCGGCGCCCACACCGTCTCAAACTCGTCATCAGCGGCCTGAGCATTCCCAGACGCGACCATCGCCATACGCAACACACGAATGAACGCATCATTGGCACGAGCATTCAAATCCTCAACCTTGGAAAGCAGGCTCTCACGCTTCAACGAAGCACCCTCGGCGCTACCAGCCACATCAGGGCTGAGAATATCCAACGGAGTGCCGGTGGACACCGCCAACTGTTTGACGTCATGCGCAGAAGCCGTACACCATTGTGTAATGTCCGTGATCTGAGATTCCCAAATCTCCGTATCCTCCGGAAGCATCCACAACGCAGCCGGCCCCATCGCATACAGTTCACTGAAATCAATCGGATCACCCGCACGGGCCATACCAGCCTTGACCTGTGGATCGTCTTCCGTGTACACATTGCGTTTCAGGCCCTTGATGCCACGCTGACGGAACGCCTGCATCGTCTGGATGCAGAAACGGTCGAACTTTTGCTGATCCAGCGCGCTCAACGCGGGAATATGCGGCTCAATCTGCCCCATACCAGTGCCAGACCCAAGACGAACCAAAGGAAGGTAACCGCAATCAGTGGCATACTGGAGAGATTGACGACCTGTCTCCCAAGTGAATCCTTGATTGAACTCAGGTGCTTGAGCATCAACATTGTTGCTGAACTCATAGATTCCAGTACTGTTCGATTCATCGAACAATGTACGAACATCTGCCGAGCGTGAAGCTACACGGCAATACACGTTTGACACAACACCGTTCTTGTCACGTTCACATCGAAACAGCGAGATTTGCTCTAGATTGTTCGCGTTGTCAAACGAATAGTAGACAGCCGCCTCATCGTCCTCGCCAACATACGTGTTCCACGGCGTCAACACGGTAATCTGCGCAGCATCCCCCAAGGAACCCACTAGAAGATACCCGGAACCGTACAAAGCCACATCATGGAACACCTGACGAGACTTCAAATCCATACGATTACGCCGCCATGTCGTATCCGCCTCGACACTACGAGACACACGGTCCGAGACCTGACGGAACCCAACCGGCTTCTGACGGCTCGACACGTTATCCGTGATGATGCGCGCATAATTCACAGTGCCCAATTCCAGGAACCGCTTATAGATCGCGAACGACTTCTGGTCAGTCCCCGAAGGAATCGCATTGGTAGGCACCTGCTCGCGCCCATCATAGAATGTGCGCAGCTTGCACAACGTCGGGATACGTGCAGCGAGCTTGTTCGCCAACACACTCAACCAATACGCATCCGGATCATCATCGGCAGCATCAGCTATCAGATTATTGAACTCAACCAACAGGCACCCCCTTTTCAGTACACACGGAACGGAATGAACTGTGCCACTTCCTCTTCCTTCACGCCGTCGGTCAGATGCCTGTTGCGCGCCGTATAGGCGAGCAAACCAGCCATCATCGCATCAATCTTCTCCGGACTGTTCGGTGTCTCCTTGAACACGAGATAGCCGAACGAACGTTCACGTTTGCGCGCATTACGGAAATGCGCCACCAAACGCGGGTCGGCCAACAACGCGACGGATGACACGTCAGGCTCGGCATGACGTGGCACCTGCTTCATCTCATACGTGAAGTTCGCAGCCATGTTCACCAAACCCTGATACACGTCACGAGACCAATTGTTCGTCCAATACTTGATCTTCGTACTGTTCCGGCCACGAGGCCCCACCGCGAGCTTGTCCGAGAAATCACGCTCCCACGTGTCGATCATGCTCTCCCACGGGTTCACGTCCGCGAAGAACGCGACCACGTTGTAATGCTCAAACATGAACCTGACCATGCCGTCGAACGCCTCACGATCCACACGCCACTCAGCCGCACGAGCATCATCAGGCTTCTGCTCAAGTTTGATAAGGAACAACAGTCCATCACGCACACGGCACCCAACAAGCGCCGTCGAATCATCACTGATGGACCCATCAAAACCCAACGTGATCTCATCATCAGCATGAATCACATTCTTCCAAGCATCCATCATCTGCCGGCGGTCACCAGACAAATACATGTCCTTACCCACCAAATGCGCCTGAATCTGCGACTCAGGAAGCCACGAATCCATCGCAGACGTCAACGAGTTCAAATAGAAACGAATCGCCTCGGACGGGTCGGAACCAGCATTCAGGATATAGCTCTTCGGCTTATCCATGATGACCCAACCGTTCTTCGACGGTCCAGGCTCAACACCCGGCGACGCCAACGAATACCCTTCATCATCCTTGCCGGTACGCGGATTCACGCGAGTGATACGCCCATCGGGAAGAATCAGATGATCGTAACCATCAGACGATTTCATCACCGAACCATGCGATTCCATCAACGCATGCTCCAGCTTCTTCTCATTGCCCAACTCCTCGATAGGCAACGACGCATAACGATGGTCGAACAATGTGCGCTGATCGTGCTTGACCTTGCCCTCAGCAATCGACCACGCCGTACGGTACGTATCCTCAGCCAACGAGTTCAAACCCGGCTGGTACATCGTCGTCGTCTGCAACGACCACGGCTCATCCATACCACGCTTCGTCAGATTACGCAGCAACGTGCGCGCCATACCCTTCGCACGCCCAACGAACAAATGCGACTCGTCAAGCACGGTGAACGTCTGCAAACCACCATCACGCGAAGAAGCACCACTCGTGGCCGGTTTGATCTCACCTCCACCACACTCCTCAGGAATGAGAATACGCGTCTGCCCCACGTCCAAGCCGACGCCACGCAACTGCGCCAACGGGCCCTTCACACAATTGTGGTACACGACGTCATACACGTTGCCGGTCTGGTCCTCACTGTTCGCAGCCAACGCGATACGCGAGCCACGAATCAGACGACCGACCGGCTCACCCTCCTGATACACATACGTGCGACCAAGGAACGTGTACGTCTCCCCAGCCTCTGCCCAATGGTCAAACCTACAAGGGGCCAACGCCTCGAACAACACGATAAGCGCCGCCAAACCACTCTTATTCGAACCCTTCGGACGGCTCAGAAACACACGGTCGAACAAGCGATGCCCGGACCTGTCCAACGCATAACAATTGACCAAAAACTCCGCATACTCAGGCGTGAACACCATCGGCTCGTCTTCGGCAGGCGGCGAACCCACCACACAAAACGTCTCAATCCACCAAATAGCAAAGAAGCCCATGCTACGGCGCTTCTGCTCCAACGTGACCTTGGGGATGATGTCATGCACGAACACCACCCCCAGCCATCAGCCGCCAAGAATCGAGTTACGCAGCCCACTCATACGTTCAGCGCTCACATCATTCACATCGGCGCCGCCACCGGCGGCCATCTGGTTCGGGTCGGGAGCATCCCACTTCAACGCGTGCCGCGCCATCGGCGTAATACCAAACGCGTTCTCACGCGCACGAATCTCAGCCGCCATCTGCGCCCCCGGACGCCGATAGAAACAATCCTTCAAAAACACCAAATCCAACACCGACTGCCAATCCAAATCAGTGCCCATCTTCAACGCCTGCGGACTACGACGAAACTCCTCATAATACTCAATCGAATTAGGCAACCATTCCTTGCCATCAGGACGCAACCCCGGCATCTCAGGGCCACGCACAAGCCCATCCCACTTAAGCGTCTCGCCGTTTACCCGCGAAGCGCTTCTTCCTTGCCCTGCCATTCGCCGTCCTCGCTTCCCAACGAGCCTTGCACGCGATATGCAACGGCACCCTGTTCTCCAACACCGGTTCACCACCGGCCTCCAACGGCAACAGCCATCCAGACGCACACGGGCCACTACGATCAATCAGCTTGTAACACTCAACACACACACCATCAGACCCAGCCAACACATCAGCATTCGAAAACACCATCGTCACCGGCTCAGGCTCCACCGGTTCAGGTTTGAACACATCATCAGCGGTAATCACCTTGTTCAACCCACGACGCGGCGCATTGCCCTTACGTTTCGCACGCTCGTACCGTTTACGGCACGTGGCGCCGCAAAAATCCTTCGCTTGGTTCCCCACATCGAAATAGGCGCCGCACATGAAGCACAGTTTCTTCTTCTGCACCGGCTTCACAATCCGCCCATGATAACGAACCATGTCATAATGCTTGCGGCACAAGCCTCGCGAACACTCGACGCGCGTGCACCCCTCAACCGAACACGTCATTTGAACGCGGGATGCTCAAAGAACGCCGCATCCCTCCTCCGCTCGGCCGCACGCCGCTTGCCACGCGTGCTCTCCACCTGCGTCTTGATATTGTGGTGCTCGTGGCACAACGACCACAAGCGGCTCAACCGGTCATCATCACGCACCATGTTCTGCGCCATATGATCGACCTCATTCGCCGGACGGCCACACTTGCCAGCCGGGAACCCATTCGCATCAGTCACCGGCCACTGGCAGCGGTACCCATCACGCTCCAACACCTTCAACCGAACCTTGGCCCAACCCCTGTTGAACCGCCTCTTACGACCACTCGAAGACCACGGCATGAAGCATCACCCCCGACCAACACAAGCGGAACGAGTAGGATTCGAACCTACGGAACCCATGAGGTTCACACGTTTTCGAAACGCGCGCCTTAAACCACTCAGCCACCGTTCCAAAGCGGGTACGGAGGGATTCGAACCCCCGGCACGGAGCGACCGTACGACTGCGTTCAAAACAGCTGCCTTAAACCACTCAGCCACATACCCAAAGCGGGGCGTTCCAGAAAGAACCGAAAGAAGCAGAACACCCCTGATTATAAGAACCCGACCGTTGAAAGGAACGGAAACGAGAAGGGAACACCTACACGGTCAGGCCAGTACCGGAAGCGGGATTCGAACCCGCACTACAACGATTTTGAGTCGCTTGCCTCTACCAATTGGGCCACACCGGCGCACATCAGGGAGCGTCGAACGCGTCCGCGAAAGCGATGATGCCCGCACGGACACGTTCACGCAACCTATCGGTATCTATGACGGCGTAAGCACCAGACCCGGAGTTAATGACCCGCATAGGCGGAATCACTTCCACACTGCCGAGCGGATTATCACAGTCCTTGACACAGAAGCTGACAGTCATGGTCGGAAGGGAAGAATCGCAATGATCTACCATGACGCACCACCCTCGGAAACCAACAATGGATAGTGAAGAACCACAGCGTCAAATCAGTGATGTGGTTGAGAGATTTTGGCGTGCTATCAGAACGACGCCATAAGATACCATGGGTATCATACCACACTTTTTGTTGCAGTGTGCGTTTCAAAGAGCGTTTCACTTTGCGTTTCAAAACGCGTTTCAACCTCAGCCCTACTGCCGATTGGGATTCGAGAAAAGTGTCACGCCGTTTCCAAAAAGTCCCAGAACGCATTCAGCCCGAGAACCAGAACCCCCAGCGGCCATTTGTATATTATACGGGGTACCCTCCCCGACCCCGGTGTGTCCTCTGTGGGCGTACGCGCACGCGCGTAACGCGTGCGTGTGTATACCTATGACGCGCGTACCGCACGACACGTGCGCGCCTATACCCGCGGCCACACGTCCGCCTATCGCTCACGTGTCGCTCACGTCCGCCCTGGCATGTCCGCCTATCACGCGCCCCGATCTGCGCGCCACGTCCACCACGTCCGCGCCACACGTCCCGCCTGGCATGTCCGCGCCGCGTCTGGCGTGCGCCACCCATGGGCCCGACATGCGTTATGCGACACGCCGATAAATACTAGTGTTTTCAACGGTTTACACCCCTCTCGTTAACCCCTGACTTGCTTGCAGTACTGCAAGCGTGTATAGTGAAGGCTGTCAACCAAACAACCCACCGAAGGAGGTGAGACAGATGAACCAGACAAGACCGCCACCAGACCACAGAACAAGCCGCTGGGGCCGAACCCGTAACCCCCGATTCGAGACCTAGGGACGGTCGCAGACCGCGCAGCGTAGTGTGACGTTGCGGACAACGGATGCGATACCGCCTAGGACAGGTAGATAGGGACACAACCGGAACGCCTCTCAGCTCTCACAGAGCGCGGGACAACTGAATACTGGATTTACGGCCTCGCTAGTACCATTGTTAGCAAAGGAGGTGAGAGGGATGGGACTAGCAGAGCTTAGGAAAGCAAAGAACCTTACGCAGCGCGAGCTCGCGGAACGAGCGAACGTGCCTCACGTGAGTATCGCCAATATCGAGCGTGGCGCTCGTGAACCTAGCGATATGACCTTAGGCACTGCCGTGCGGCTAGCGGACGCGTTGAAGATTAAGGATCTACGGAAATTGCTTGATGAATCCTAGTGATTCCTAGCGCTAGTGGGTTTAGCCCTACTGGTTCGCAACCGGACTAGCGCGCTAGCCGCGCGGTTCCGCGTGGTGTAGCCACACATGGCACGGTGTGGTGATGGTGAGCGGCCCGAAGGGTATGAAAATGCCCCGAAGGTTGCCGCCTTCGGGGCATTTCTTTCGGGCTGTTAGTGCCTGAAAGAAAACTCATGAAGAAGAATAGCACCATTTCGGGGCATCTGCAAGTGAACGGCCACGCGCTCGATATCGAGTATGTTGAGCGTGACGTGGTTGTGGTGACGATCGACGGCGTTGCCGTTGAGGTCAGCACGGCGCATAAGGTCGTGGCGTTGCTGAATGTGATGCTCTAAGTGCCAGGCCGTGCCGCCTATGGGCGGCATGGCCGCTCATTCGTTGGCGACACGCCGATGTGCAGTGTCCACGCTCATGCGTGGTATGCTCGTGCACATCAAGGCAGTTCGCCTAACTAATCAACACATAAACGCTTCGCGCATTACATCCGTGTAATGTAAATCCCCTGAGATGTTACAGCATCTCAGGGGATAGAAGCCAAAAATACTAACCACTTTCGGCTCTCTGATTGTATCACATGGGGGCCGATACAAGCTAATCAGAGGTGATTACCATGCGTGTTATCGAAACACGGTTCGAACGTCCTACTCATACAGCTCGTTGGAAGGCGATGGGTACGGATACCCTCGCGGATGATATGCGGGGGGCAATCGTCTGGAAGCGGCTTCGCGACGCCATGTCGTTTAACCGCTCCATCGGCGGTTACGAGCGGCTGAGCGGTAACGAACTCACGTCCATCTCGCCGGATCGTCTCAGCAAGAGCGTTTACCGCTACTGCTGACTCTCTCTCCAGGGCGGCGGCAGTGCCGCCCTTCTCGCCCATATCGGGCATCTCTCTACTTCACAATTCAATTCATGGCCGCAAGGTTGCGGCGCTCATAGAAGGAACTGACCTAAAATGCGTACTGCAAGCAACAAGAACAATACCCGCCACTTCTACGGCTTCGATTGGGCCTATGGCTACGGCTCGTACTGGAGTGAGGACGATGGCACGTCGTACCCGGCGGGCAGCGTACACGTGTTCGACACGCGTGAGGCGCGTGACGCGTGGATCGCGGCTGAACCGTATGACGGCGGCGCGCGTGACCACCGGGCGGCAATGGATGCTAGCGAGGCGGTGCCGCTCATGCGCGCGGCGGTTCGGGCTTGGTATCCCTGCTTCCCGGAGGAAGTGGCGGAGATGAACGTGGCGCGTCTGGTGTCGGCATACAACGAACTGGAGTCCTGACCATGCGTGCGATACTCTCAGCGATCTGTGTTGTGGCGGCTCTTGTGGCCGCCACGGCGTTCCCGCAAATCATCCCGCCGTGCGAGTTTGAGGACGGCAGCGGCCAGTCTGTGTGCTATTGGGACGCGGCTACGTTCGGTAATGGGCGTGGCGAGTCGTATCTCATGGTTGGTGGTGAGCGGCTGTGAGCAAGGTTATCGATGTGCTTTCGATTACGGGTTACGTGGCGCTCACGCTGTTTGTGGCGTGGAGCGCGCTTAATCCGGCGAGCATGAACCAGGCGGCGTGCCTCATGGTGTTTGGTGTGCTGTGCGCGCTGCCGGCGTTCTTGGTTGGTCAGCGTTCGCCGCGCACGCCGCGTCGTGTTTCGTCCAGCCCGGTTTACCCTGACTGACTTCTTCTGCTGCCGCGTCCATCGTGGCGCGGCAGCCCCCCCTACTTTATTCAATTCAATTGCCGCAACGTGGCGGCGTTTCTGGAAGGATTTATCATGCGTAAGCAAACTCAGTTTAATGGTCTTTGGCAGAACATGGCTACTGGTGCGATCCGCTTCGCGGATACCGAGCATGGTGTGCTGTGGGAACGGACGTTGGAGGCGTCGCGTGAGGTGTGGCGTCAGTTGGATGTGAGCAAGTCCCACTTGCGGGGGTATCTGGCGGCGTTGAGCGAGGCGGGTTGGCAGATGGTCAGCTCGAATCGTGACGCGGCGCGTGAACCGGATGCGTATGAGGCGTGGCGTGGTGATATGTTCCCTCATGGTGTGCCGCTGCGGGTGAGCGAGTATGCGTGCGATGTGGTGCATGCGGCGATGTTGGCGTGTGAGAGTGACGCGGCTAACGGCTGGGTTGTGGATACGCGGGGTGCTGTGCACGAGTTGATGCCTGAAGAGCGTGAGATGATCCGTTTGACCATGGCGATGGATGCCATGAACGATTCGTGGGAATTGGACGCGGCGGACGTGGTGGAACCGGATATGGGCGAACCTGAACCGGCTGAACCGGAGCCGCGTGTGGTGGAATCAGTGCCGCAACTGCCGGCTGAGTGCAGTGCCGTGACACAAGAGATTCCCGAGGTCCCACCACAGGTTAATGACCGGGCGCGCGTGCTCAAGGTAAGCGAGCATGTTATACCGACTGGGCAGAAAGTGGCGGGTGGCGAAATGTTCCCGGACGTGTCGTATCGTTCGGTGCACGCGTTCACGATTGCTGTGCTGGATGCTGCCGGCAATGTGGTGAAGCGTAAGAAGGTCGCGTACGCGTTCCGTCACAATGGCGTGGTGCATGTGGTGCGGCGTGATCGTTACGAACAGGCCGGGCGTGACGTGACTGTTGAGGCTGAGATCGCGGAGTTTGTGGCGAAGCTGCAAAAAGCCGCGTGAGTTGTTCCTTGGTGTGCCGTCCATGTATGGCGGCACACTCCCCCATTCAATTTCATTCAACTCGTTGGGAGTAATCATGTTTCGTTTGACCTATAAAGTTTCCACGCTCGTGTTCGATCCGGCTACGAAGACGTTCATGTTCGATGATACGGAGTTCGGACAAGCTGTTGACGTGTCGGTGTTGCCGTTGTTCGGTGACGTGCCGACGACCAGGAAGGCCATGGAAGAGTTCGCGAAGAGTTTGCGCCGACGTGGTTGGCGTGAGTACAACCGCGAACAGCTGCCCATGTTCTGCGACGCGGTTGGCTGCCCCATGCTGGTGGTTTGCTGACCTTTCCCCTTATGGTGTGGCCGCTGTTGTGGCGGCCACACTCTCCCCTATTAGTTTTCTACGTTTCGATTTTTGGAAGGTGTTGTCATGTTTGAGGATTTTAGTAACGAGTACCTTCACGTTCGTCTGGTTCATGTCATGTTCTCTTGGTTGGAGACGCTGCACGAGTTTCTTGAATGCCGTTTGGGGTCTCGTGTTGGCGGGGTTGTGCGGAACGGTAAGTGCGTGCCTCGTGAGTCGCGGTGCCGGTCGTGGTCGTTCGATGTGCGGCGCGACGAGGATACGACGTTGACGTTTTGGATGTCGTATCGGCCGTCTGGTGCTGATTTGTACGCGTTGTGTGGCGTGTTGGTTAATGGTGAGGAATCTGGGTATCGTCCTGAGCCGTCGCTTAATCCGTTGGAAAACGATAAACGCGGCGTCATGGATTACTTCAATTTGGCTGGTGTCGAGTACGCGGCCTGAAGCCTCTCCCCCCATATATGAAGTGAGCGGCAGCTGTTAGTGCTGTGCTGCCGCTCGATGCTGAGCATTGCCTATATTTGTCAGCCGTCTCAGTGTATCAGACGGCGTTAGTTGAAAGAAGAAATTATCATGGAAAACAATGTGTCTATTGCCGCCGTTCGGGACGTGTTTACTACTGTGGCGTCGTATGCGACGGCGCATGCGGGGTTCCCGGTCGTGTTGGAGAAGCTGGAAGTGGTGCAAGAGATCGTGTTCAGCCGGTTCGCGGTGGACGGTTATGAGTTGGAGTTCAATATGACTCTGACCAGTGACGCGGGTTCGGTTGCTCGTGTGCTCGCCACTCACGCCAACTGGAAGGCCAACGATATTAAAGCTTCGTTGGACGTTCCTGATTTGTGGTGTACGTGGTGGCAGAACTGCACTGCGAATGATGATGTGTTTCAAATATGGTGGAACGATATTGCTACCGGCCGCGACGAGGAGTTTGAAGCCGAAGCGATTCAGGTGAAGCTCGAAGAGATTCAGGATCATGTGCTGGCGGCTGTGGAGGCTGATGCCGAGTTTGTTTCTGCTCTGTTTAAGTTGGCTGAAGTGTTGCGCGGCTATCGGGAGCAGGTGGAGGCTGTTACCCCGGCGGAGTTTGGGCAGATCATGCAGGGCATGGTTGAAACGGCGCTTGTGTCTGAGAATGGCACGTGGTTTGTTGAGACTGAGGACTTCGTGGGTGAGGGTGCTTGGCATCCTGAAGCGTGGTCTGAGTTCCTGGAGGATTTGATGGAGCTGCGGGAGCGGTTCGGTGCCGACATGGTGGATAACCTGATTGCGGTGGTGCCGGGTTTTGACCCAACTGATGAGGCGACGTGGCCGGCTGATGGGATTGCGGCGACGTTCTACGGGGACTTCCTGAAGCTGTTCGACGTGTCTGATCTGGAGGCGTGAGCCTTGCGGCCATTGTGTCGGGCGATAATGCGGCACGGTAAGATTAAAAGCGAGGCCGCCATTCATGGTGGCGGCCTCTGCTAATTTCCAGTCAATTCGATGTGCTCGAATTAGTTTCGAGCATATCACACAAAGGGAGTTTGACGTCCTCTCGGGGTTGGAACCCCGAGCTTCCACGCCAAAATCAGGTGAAGGGGCCGAGGGATAAGCCGCTGGTGTTGAAGGATACGGTGCGCGTGTGGCGTGCTTGAGGCGGGGCCGGGTGTCACAGGGTGATGCCCGGCCATTTTTATACCACTGTTAATGCGCTTATTTTTCTCGCGTGCACATACGTGTGGCGGTGTCTTGCGTGGGCCTGCCGCCACACGTTTTATATCGTGGTTTATTTATTCATTTTTAGATATCGGGCGTAGACGTCGGCTACACGGTAGCGTCCGGTTGGTTCGCCGTCCGGTGTGGTGGTCTGCTGAATCTCGCCGCGATGCGCCCATGTGCGGATGGTGGTGGGGTTGACATCGACGCCGAATTGGAGGAAGAAGCTGGGTAGATCACCGGGCCTGCCTTCTTCGTCACTGGCGAGCAGCTGTTCGCTGGCGGCGCGGCGGAGCATGGCTGTCGTCCACGTGTTGTTGCAATGCCGGCAGCGGGCTTCTTTGGCGTCTGGCGCGGCGTACATGGGTTGGCCGCAGTCGGGGTTGAGGCAGTTGCCGTACATGATGCGGGTTTCGTCCATGGCGGCGCTCATGCTGCGCAACCGGTTGGTGAGCCGGTTGGTTTCAGCGGCGTAGACGGGGCTTGCGGTGGATTCCCACAGCTTGGGGTTGTCGCGCAAGAGTTGGGCTTGGCGGGCGAGGTTGCCTCGTGGTGCTGGCGGCTGGTTGAGGCAGGTGGCCCACGTGTTCAGTGTTTCGAGGAGATTGCCGTCTCGGTCGAGGTAGAGCAGGTCGTAGATGGGCGTGTGCAGGGGTGCTGGTGCTTCGCTGCGACGCGCTCCCCCGTTGCCGCTCTTGTGCCCGTAGGCGCGGTTGATGCGGTAGTTTTCGATGTCGTGGAGGTGGGTGGTGAGCCAGGTGAGGGTGGTGTGGGTGAGCTGTCGGCAGTCTTTGCAGGGGTTTAGGGCGGTGTTGGGGGTGTGGCAGATGGTGCAAATGGTGCTCACTCTTGGTTGCCTTTCTGGTTGGGGTTGAGATTGTCGAGCATGGTTCGCATGGTGTCCGCGAATCCTGTAATGCCCTTGTTTGGGATTCTTTGGGGTCTGTGAGCGTCTTTCGTGGGTAACGTGGGTGTCTTATCGTGTGCTGCCATGATAGCGCGTTCTCGGGCCTGTTTTGGCGTTTCGTTGTTCGCGAGGCCGTGAACAAGCGTGCGACGGTAGCGCAGTTCCGCCTCCGCGTCGGTGATCCCGTCCGCTTCGAGCAGCCTGCACATGGTCGCCTCATCCGGCAGCCTCGACGCCCGGTATTGCTTGCACAAGCGGTTCATGGCGGCGGCGCTCATCCACTTGCCCTCCGACGTCGCGTAGAAGTCGCGGATGGCGTGCCGCATGTCCGCCATGCTGTTGCGCGGGTCGAGCTCCGCGTGGAAGACGCGAACCATGTCCGGGTCGATGGGTGCGTTCCCGTGGTGCAAGCGGATGACGGTCAGCAATTGGCTGGCTTCCTCAAGCGTGCACGTCACGGGTCAGCCCTCCGGGTGGTCTCGGAAGTACTGCACCACGCCCATGTTGTGCGCGAGGTTCGCCTGTTCACGACTCAACCCCGGTGGTTGCACGGGCGCGGCGGGCTGGTCTGGTTCGTCCTCCCAAGCGTCCGCGTTCAGCCATGACGCCGGATACTTGCGGAACTTCAACTCGCACGGTCGCCGCGCCTCCGCTTTGGCCGCGCTGATGATCGCCTCCGGGTCGGCGCGTTTCAACGCCGCCTTCCACGCCTTCCACGCCGCCCGCTTGTCCTTCTTGCGCGGATACGCCGTCCAGAACGCTTCGAACTCGGGTGTGTAGGCGTCGGCATCGCGGTGGGGGGTTTGGGGGGTATTTGATTCATCGCTAGATGAATCATTTTGGTTATTGTGTTTTGGTTTTGTGTTTTGGTTAACGGTTCGGCGTTTCACTGTCGTTTCCTCTGCGTTCGTAACGCTCGTGTAATGCGTTACACCAGCGTTACTGTTGTCGGAAGCGTTGTTTTCCTGCTGTTTTTCACGGAAGCGGCGCACACGTTCACGCGCTTGTTCCGCCTGCGCTTCGATTTGCTCTCGGCTGTTCTGCCACTTGGCGTAGTTGTGGATCAGCCAACCACCTTCGACCGTCTCCCACTTGCCGATCTCCACAAGGAAGCTGATGACGTCTTCGGGCACGTGCAGGGAGTGTTTCGCCACGCGTTCTTCGATCAGTCCGTCCGTGAGGTTGTCGCTTGCGTAGCTCACTGCGGCCACGTAGTAGCCGAGTGCTGCCGGGTTGGTGTCGAGCATTTCCATCACGGACGGTGAGCGCCAGAACTCGTTGCTGAGTTTCGCGTATCCGGTGCGGCTCATGGCCGTTCGCTCCCTTTGTTCCAAGCTTTCACGAACTGATAGAAATTGATGCTGTCGCCGCAGATCATGCGGTGGCAGTCGTTGCAGCGGATGATGACTAGCCCTTGTGCGGTAGCGGAGATTTCTGTTTCCATACTGGAGCAGCCGGCGTGACATCCTTTGAGCGTGGTGCACCTGTATTCGAATGGGTCAATGTTTTCCACTGGCGTGGTGTCTTCTGGTAACGGTGTAGTGTTTTCCATGTTTTTTGTTTCTGTTTTTTCTTTATCAGTACCCAATGCGTCGAGGCGTTCGACTTTAGTGAACGGAGCAAAGAGCTGATATATGTGCTTGGTATCAAGCTTTATTTTTTCTTCACAATAAAGTTCGAGTGCGGTTGAGATGTCCAGGCCGAGAAGTTGCTGATCGAACGATTCAAGAAACACCCATAGGTTTCCGTCGCGGTCTGCGTATACGCCTGATGTTTCAGGCATTCCAGTGTTGCTCATTTGGTGTCCTCGTTTTCGGTCAACTGGTTGATGCGGGTTTGGATTTCTTGTTTCGCGTCGGTCAGGCTTCCTTCGTAGATTGCGTACCAGAAGTCGGCCATGTGCGCGTAGTCCGTGGCGGATAATGTGAGCAGTTTTCTTATGGTGCCCATGGGTGCTGGGAAGTAGTCACCGCCTATGCTGTCGATTTCGCGTTGGATGTACCAGAGGGCTTTGCTCAAATCTTCGACCGGGTGGCCTTTGTCCATGTGGCGCCACACGTATTTGATCGCGTTGCCCACGCAGAAATCGTATTGTTCGGTCAGTTCGATGCATTCGAACGGTCCGTTGCTCTCGTAGTGCGCGGGATGGTTCACGTTGTCAGTCATGGTTACTCTTCTTCCCTGTGCATGTGTGTGCGTGGCGTGTCATCGAACATGCCTCGCTTCATGTTTTTGATGGTGCAGTTTGCTTGTGCGTCGTCGAGTTCCGCTTCGGTGATTTCGTAGGCGTCGCATAGGTTCACGATGGTTTGCAATAGGTCCGCGATCTCGTTGACGAGGGCGGTTCGGGTCAGTGCGACTAAATTCGCTTGGAGTAGTGTCGCGGTGATGTGTTCTTTGGCGTCTTCGACGACTTCGCTGGCTTCCTCGAGGACTTTGAGTGCTTGCCATTTGTCCAAGCGCTGGTGGGATGGGTGGAAGACGCGCCATGTGCCCAGGTCGATTTCTTTCATGCTTGTTCCTCCTTGTGGTTGTTCCATTCGTCGGGTTCGAGGTGGTTGTCTTGGTCGATGTGGGGTGGGTAGATGATGTGGTCGAACTCTGTGTTGTACATGTTGAGTTTGAACCCGTTGAGTGTCTTGAACCGGTCGCCGTATGCTGTGTAGTTGTCCCAGTGGATCGCGTACGTGTTGCCTTGGTGGTCCACGTACCGGTAGAGCTTCAGTAGGTCTTCGATACGGATGAACCTGAGCGTGTCGGGGAGTACTTGTTCGGAGTCTTCCCTGTAGTCGCCGGTGAGCAATGGGTGCTTGCTTGTCCAATACGTTCTAAGTGGCCAGCCGTTGTAGCATTGGACTGTTTCCATTGGGTCGGTGTATTCCTCGGCTTGCTCGTGGTGTTTCCCGTCGGTTCCTTCCCATACGGCCCATAGTGTGATGGGTTTGGGGAGCCAGCGGACGTGTTGTGGTTTGAATACTGGGATGCTCATGCTTCTTCCTCGTCTGTGTAGGGGGTGTAGAGGTCTGCTGCGGATTCGAGTAGGCCTCGTGTGCTGTAGGCGGCTTGGTGTTTGGCGTGGATGACGCTGATCTGCTCGCCCATGTCGTTGACATGATCTTCGAACGATGTGTGGTCGAAGACGAGAGCGAAGGGCACCATGCCGATAATGTCGGTGATGGCGTCGCGGATACGGTCGGCTTCTTCTTCACTCATTGGCTGTTTCCTTTCATGTTCGGTGGTTTTGGTTTATGTTCCACTGCTGGATCGCTGTGTCGAGGTTGCTGGTGGTGATTACGTATGCGTCGCATGTGTCGCAGGTGATGGCCCATGTACTGTTGTGTCCGCCGTGTTGGTGCACGGTGGGGTTGGTGTCGCATTTGGCGCAGTGTTTGATGGGTTCGTGTTGGTGGTGTTGGTTGATTTCGCTAGCGTTCCAGTGTTTGTTCATGCTTCCTCCTTAGAAGAGTTTTGGTGGTTCGATGAACTCGGGTGGTTGGGGTTTGTCGAAGGGGCTGTTGGTGGGGTTTGTGAGCACGGATTTGATGACTGGTATGGTCATGCGGGTGATGCGTGCGATTTCCTGTAGTGAGCAGCCTTGGTCGTGGAGGTCGCGTATGCGTTTGATGGTGTGCGCGGTTGGCATGGGGTGTCCTTCCGTGTGCGTGGTTAGAGGCAGCAGAGGGCTACAGAGCCGATGGTGACGAGTGAGATAAGGACGGCGAGTGCTCGTATGATTATGAAGAAGTTGTCCGTGTCGCGGTAACGCCAGTCAGTGATACAGCGATAGATGTTTGCGACTTGCAGCAGGAACATGTATGCGGCGAAGGTGTAGCAGATGATGGCGAGGCCGATGAGGATTGGCGCCCAGTTCATGTTGTTTCCTCTCAGTCTTTGTTGCTCGTTGTGTTCATTTTTTGGATGTGGAGTAGTTCGGATGCGTCGCGCAACCGTTCGTATTCGTCCATGGGAATGGTCACTGTCGGTTTGAATCCGAACCGTTGCATGCAATCGGGGCATACTGTGGGCGCGATCTTCCATTGGTCGTTGTAGAGGACCAACAGTTTGTAGAATGCGTCCGAGCCTTGCCGTTCGCAGATGTCGCATGTTTTCACGTCCATCGTGATGAATGTGTTTTCTTGTGCTGCGCTGAACGGGTTGCGTGTGGTGGTGTCGCTCATGGTGTTTGTCCTTACTTGTGGTTTGCTGCCCAGGTGAGGATGATGCAGAAGATGAGGCTTGCAGTGAGGAAGAGCAGGTCTCCTGTATTCATCGGCCGAGTTTCCTTAATCGTTGTTGGCGTTGTGCGCGTTTGGGGTCGTGTGGGCATGGGTAGTGTGGGTTGATGGCGTGTGGGCAGCGGCCTTCGCCTTGGTTGGTACGCCCGCAGCATTCGCAACGGCGTATCTTGTATACGGTTTCCCATTCGTCGATGGTGTGTCTTGTCATGCGCTGATCCTTGCCGGGGTGACGGTATGCTGCCCTTGGTAGTGGCTGTTGAGCTTGTCGCTGCCGTAGGGGTGTTGTGCGGGGTGGTCGAGTGGTTCGAACACGAGTTGGCCGATCCTCATGCCTTGATGCAGGACGAGGTTGTGTTGGCTGATGTTCTTGAGTTCGAGGGTGATTTTGCCTTGGAATCCGGGGTCGATGAATCCGGCTGTGACGTGGACGATCAATCCTTGGCGTGCTAGGGTGCTTTTGCCTTCCAAACGGGCGAGCAGGTCGGCCGGCATGTGCACGGTTTCGACTGTGGTGGCGAGGATGAACTCGTTGGGTTTGAGCCACATGCGTTCACGGTTGGTGACGTGTTGGCCTTTGACGCCTTGTGTTTCCCCGGTGGCGAGGTCGATGCTGCCCGGCTCCAGTCCGGTGTTGACGCTCCGGTAGTAGTCGCCGTCCAATGTGAGGTCGTATGAGGCTGGTTCCACGTTCGCCGTGCTGAATGGGGTGATGATCTCGTCTTGTTCTTGGCGTTGGATGATTTCAAAATCAACGAGTGTGCTCACTGGTCTGTTCCTTTCCGATTCGTAACACCATTTGGTCGAGTGTGTTGAACCATGCGTTGAGGCATTGGCGTTCCGTGTTGGTGAACGCTTCCTTCTGGCGATGGTCGAGTTCGTCCCATTCGGGTAGGTGGATGTGTTCATGGTTGATTCGGGTGTCACCGTCTTTGAGTCGCTGGTAGTCTTGGCGGGTGATGTCACCTAATCCGTGTTCCTCGGTGAACTCCCACTCCCATTTGTGCCAACGGCGGTAGGTGTTGATGATCTCGTGGAGGTGATTGTTTTCCTGTGTGATGTCGGTGGCGAGGTTGAGAGCGTTGACGGTGCTGAACATTTCGATGCTGGCGCCGAAGATGGTGCAGCCGGTGATAACTCCGATCAGAAGCCATACTGGGTTCGTGAAGGTCAACGCGATGATGATGGAGCAAAGGGACATTACGACGGATACCAGTGGCCATGCGTGCTCGCAGGCCCACTGTTTGATTGCGGTGAGTGTGGTGCTCATGTCATGTCCTTGTCTGGCCCGAGTTCGAGCCCGTTGTTCAAGAGGGTGGCGAGTTGTTGGATGGTGAGGCCGATCAGTAGCGGGTTGCGTGGTATGCGCGTACTGGTGCTGTCGAACTGGTTGGCGAGGCCGGGGTTTTCGAGCATGTCGGTCATTTGGAAGTAGGTTTGTTTCCGCGTGTACGCGAGATGCGCGCCTACCTTGTTGCGGGTGTCGATGCCGAGGCCAGGTTGTTTCCTGATGACCCATCCGAGTTCCGTGTCACGGTTGCCCATCTCGACCTCGCACTCAGCCCAGTGTTTGCGCCAGTTGGGTGTGCGCGTGGCCTTGCACTCCAGGACGACGGGTTGCCCATGGAAATACACGTTCCCAATGTCGCCAATATCCCGATTGCCGTGAAGGGTCAATCGTTGGATTCGTTCGTCATCGAGCGCCCACCGCAGGTAGTCACAGACGGCCGTCTCGAACCTCGTACCCTTGGCTTTGCTCGGGTTGCTCACTTCTTCTCCTTCGGTACTAGGAAGCATTGCTGGTACGGCATCATGTACAAGTCTTTGCCGATGTACATGGGGGATAATTGCGTCACGTATTCGCACTCGTAATCCGTGTCATCGTCACAGCCTGTGAGCGTGAGCACGGCCAACGCCACCACAACGGCTGTGAGTGGTTTGCGTGTCATGCGGCGCCTTTCTTGTTGTGACGCAGGAAACTGCGGCACTGGCGGTTGTATCCGTCAAAGAACAGGGTGAGCCGTGTTCTGTATACCCAGTAATCACTGTGCTTGTTGAACCACCACTGCTTACACATGGGGCACTTGTACACGTCGTAGAAGCTCGTATCAGCCGGGGGAAGATCGCAGTGGTGTTGCATCACCAGCTCCTTACTCGTCGTTGAAGTCTCTTCCGATGTCTTTCCAGTCTTCGTAGTCGTCTTGTTCGTCGCGCCAGCAGTAGAAACAGAGCCCTTGGGGGTCGAGCAGTGATCCACAGGTGGGGCACTGCTCGACCTCTTCGGGCGTGAATCCGTAGTAGGGTTCGCGCATTAGAACTCCGGTTCGCCCGTGTCGGTGACCTCGGTGTAACCGAATCCACTGCCGCCGAACGAGTCGAAGCTCGTATTGGACTGGTTTGCCCACGGGTCGGTGTTGGCAGTGGTCGGTGCAGTCTGTGCAGCCGGCGTTTGCTGCGGTGCCTGCTGGAATCCTCCCTGCGGGGCGAACCCGTTCGACTGGAAGCCACCCTGCTGTTGGAACCCACCCAGCTGTGGTTGGTTGCGTTGCACGCTCACCGACTGGCCCAACAAGCTCACAGCGATCTCCGACGCGAGCAGTTTCTGCGCGCTCTTCTGCGAACCATCCTGAGCCTGATACGATTCCGTCACAAGCCGGCCGGTGACGGTGACCCTCATACCCTTCGCCAACTGCGAGCAAGCCTGTGCGAGGTCACCGAACACGGTCACACCACTCGCCCACGATTCCGTCGTCTCCCACTCATTCGCCTGCGGGTTACGACGCTTGGAATCAGCGATGATGAACAAGTTCGCATACGGTTTGCCACTAGAGCCGGTCTTGATGTCAGGGTCTTTGCCAAGACGGCCGGTAACGGTAATGAAAGGGGTGCTCATAATCTACTTCCTTACTTGATAGTGGTTTGTTTGAGGATTTCTTCGAGGATGGGGACTGGCATGGCGTTGCCTGCCTGCCGGTAGAGGACCCCGTTCATACATCCTGGGCGGGTCGGGTTCACAGCCAAAGCAGCGTCATAATCCGCGTCAGTGAAGCCTTGCAGCCGCCAGCATTCACGTTCGGTCAAGTACCGGTAGTGGCCTTTGCCCGTGTCGAGGACGCCTGCGTTCGGGCAACGCATCTGCGACGTCGTGATGGTCTGAGCCGTGTCATGAATAACGTTCACACTGCCTTGGAATCCGTGCTTCTGCCGCACGCCGATGCGTTTCAGCATGGATGGCTGCCGCACCACGTATTGCGGCGCGTCCGTGCATTCCAAAAACTCCCCTATCGGTCTCATGGGACGCTTGGCGAGCGTGGAAAAGTCGAACGGCTTGCCATCCAGGATACTGACCGTGAACACGCGGCGCCGGTTCTGCGGCAACCCGAAGTCCATGGCATTCAACGTGTCGCACGCGTTCCGGTATCCCATGTCCCGCATGGCTTCCAAGTATTTTTCGAAGTTGTGGCGCATGTGGCGGCTGAGCACGTTGGGCACGTTCTCCCATACGACCACGCGAGGCTTCCACTTCCCGAGGTTGCGTATGATGCGCAGGGTCTCCCACATGAGGCTGGAGCGTGTGCCAGAGTTCGGGTCGGCGCCCTTCTGTTTGCCGGCGATGCTGAAGTCTTGGCAGGGGCTGCCATGCACGAGCACATCTGGTTTAAGATTCCAGCCGCGCACATCCTGCGCACGATACTCGAGCTCATCGGCGAACATCGCGTTGTATGATCTCACGGCTTTCTCGTCGATCTCCACATAGTCGATAGACTTGACAGGGATACCGATGTTGCGCATCGCGCACCGTGGCGCGCCGATGCCGCCGAAGAGCTCAAGAATCTGCACGGGTTTCACTGCGTAGGCTCCTTAACTGGTTCAACCGGTGTGGCTGGTTCGGCTGGTTCTTCATGGTTTGCTTTGCGTTCTTTGGCTTGATGCACGAGGGTCTGGATGCGGTTGGTGAGGAACTGGTCACCGGCCTCGCACCACATGGCGAGTTCCGTTTCGTCGATGTCCGAAAGCGGGTCCGTTACCGGCGCTTCATGCAACAACTCGTAGACGCGCATATGGGTGCGTCCCTGATAGCCGAGCTGGTCGATGATCCGGTCGATACGGTTGACGAGTTCCACCTTGCTTTCAGGCCACGCATCATCGTCTTCGACCACGGTCGCTTCGACCGGTGTCATGTCGTCCATGTCGTGCAGTTCGTCCGCCGTGTACGCTCCGCCCAAACCGAGGAACAGTTCTGGGCAGGCGCGGTTCGCGCACGCGGTGACAGCACGCCACATGAGCATCGTCGTGGGCTGCTTCTTGTAGTTGTCCTTGGTGAGCAATCCCATGCGTTGCGCCCATGCTTTGTCACGGGTCACGGTCACGGGGTGTTCCTTGTCGTCGTTGCGTACGATCGTGCACGTGGCGGACATGTTCTGTTCGTCCTCCGTCATCCATAGTTTGTGCCCGTTGGCGCGTACCAGTGCGGCAACGGCTTTCGCGCTCAATGTGGGGGTGCCTTGGATGACGTCGATGTTCTGCAATGCGGCCATTGGTTCGATACCAAGTGAGGCACCATATTGGACGGCGACGAGCACGTTCGCTGGATTGCCTTCGTAGGCGCGGGGCAGCATGCCTTTCGCTTGGCTGATGACTTCCGCGAAGTGCATCTGCTCGTTGAATGTTTGCGGCACGGTCTGCATGCCCAGACGGTTGCCGGCGGTGAGTTCCTGGTTCATGCGTTCTCCTTGTTCCTGTTCTTGAGCAGCAGATGGTTCAGTTTCGCTTCCATGCCTTTCATCGTGTCCTTCAAAAGGCGGATGGTTTCTTCGTTGAAGTCGGCGGTCGGGTTCAGCACGTATTGTTCGTCCACCACGTACCCGTCTTCGTCGAATGCCATACGCCGGGTCAGGTATGCGACGGATATGTTCCCGCTCCCAACGCTCAGCATGATTTTCAGGTTCATGTTCTCGTCGGTCATGTCTTCGATGTTCATGCTTCGATTTCCTTGAGTAGTGTCTGGTTGAGTTGGTTGAGGGTGATGGGGAACCCGTCACGGTTGGTGAGGGAGACGACCACGGTCGCGGCCCGCCCCTCCTTGTATTCGACCCCGGCCGGCACTTCCCCACCATGTGCGCGAATCAACGCGTCCAAGTATTTGTCGGTGCATGCTTCTGGTTTCGGCATCCACTTCTCTTCCACGGCTGGATAACCGCCGTCCAGTTCAGCGTTGATGTCGTGCAAGATCGCCCCGTAGGCTTCCATGTCCTTGACGACATAACGGCCTTTTCCTTCACGGGTCATGGTGAGTTTCGCGACCGGTTGCCCATCCACGCTTACACTCGTGTCGTCCGCTTGGCTGAACTCGTTCGTGTACCGGTTGCGTAAAGCGGTTTCCAATGGTTTCAAGTGTGTGGTGATGTTCTTCACGACCGCCAACGCTTGCCCGAGCTCACTTGGGGTGAGGTTGTCCACGTACTCGTCGAGTTCGTTGCTACGCTTGCTCATTGGATACCTTCTTCTTGATGACGTCGATTTTCTTGAATGGGGCGAAACTGCTGTATGAATCTGGAGATTGTTTCCATAGGTCAGTCAGCCATGTTTCTCCATCGGTGACGCGTATCGCGTTGAGGGCGTCGTCCACGATCCACGTGTCTAGGTTCTTGTCGAACCATGGGCCGGGTGAATCCGGCAGCATGTTCTCCACGGGGCGTTTGATGGACGTGACCTTATAGCAACAGTCACCCTCGATGATGAGCACCTTGGAGGAACCGCATACGCTCATATGCACGCCGATATCGCCTATGTGTTTGACCACGCCGCTTATTTTGATGTTTTCCGTGTTGTCCTCGTTCTGCATGAGCAGGGTTGCGAGGTCACCTTCTTTGAGCATGTCGCGCAGCTCGTCGTGGCGGCCTGAGTAATAGATGTACTTTTTCCCGTTGGCTATTTTTTCCTTGCTGACAATCATGCTTCCTCCTGTTTGTTGATGATTTCCGTTGCGGTGATAAGGGGTTTGAATGGTGGTTTCGGCGTATAGTCGAGGCCGTTCAGGTAGTCGCAGCCACTGTCGGCTATGAGCGTGTAATACTTGTGCGGATGGTCGAACCAGACCACGTTGTTCTCACGGTCAAACCACAAACCCGTCGTCGGCGGGTCTGGATACTCGACATGGTGCACGATTCGCGTGAGGCGGTAAGTAGCGCTGGCATTAAAAGTAAAAGTGTTCTCATAGGCCGTTTTGAGCTTAAGTTCCGATTTCATATGGAGATATTCAATCGCACCGCTGTATCCGCGTATGACGATGGTTAGAGGTGTCAGACCATCGCCTTCGCCATCTTCATATTGTTGTTCATAGGTGAGTTCGTCATCTGCGCCTATGCGACTCAATTCCTTCGTCAGTGGGGAATCATGTTGTACGACTTCGTACCCGTCCGGGTACACTTCCACATATTCGACCGTGCGGCTCATGCGTGTTCCTTTCCTTGTTGCCGTCGCCGCCACAGTTCGTACGTGTGGCTCAGGAAGATGTATTCGATCGGGTCTAGGTAGACTTTGACGGGCCCGTTGCCGTTGATGCGCCGCGTGTACGGTGGCCGCCCGTATGTTTTGCGGTACTGGTTGAACGCGTACTGTCCGAACCGGATCGTCGCGCGCGTCATGTCCTCTTGCGGGTGGTGTACCGAGTGGAGGAACTCACTGATCGTCAACGTGTCCTCCACCGGCACATCACTGGGCAACGGGCGTTCATTCGTGTCTTTCACCGGACTTCACCCGTGTCCATGTCCACGTCGTCGGGTTCGAGACTGCGCCGCAACTCGTCCAACAGGACGACCTCGTGACTGTTCAACGGGGTGACCAGCATCGTGGAGATCGCCTGCGCGGTCTTCAGCATGCGTTGCGCCATGTCGGCCGTGTCGTACACAACCTCGACGCATTCGTTCATCTCAGCGTCCGGCCACTTCTCCCGCCACGAATCCTTGTCCTTGGTTTCCATCAGCATGCGCACCTTCGTCAAATACGTGGCGCACGCCTTCTGCAACGAAGTCGCCGCCGGAATCAGCATGAGCGTCATATCAGGCGTCAACTCGTCAGGAACAAGCGCATCTTGCTTCATCTTCTTGCTCATTGCTCCACCTCGACATCCTTGATGGCGGTGACACGAGCGAACGGAGCGGCGCCGAGGAGTCTCCCGGAATATTCCGCTTCCACCGTTTCATGCCACACGCACACTTCCCCGCCAAGAGTGAAGTATGTGTATAGCAGTGTGGGCGAGTCTATATGGCGATGGAACAGCACATAGTCGCCTTGATTGTCCCTGTACAGGCCCGGTTCGGTTGGAACCTTCGGTTCTGCCTCTTCCACTTTCTTGGCGCCATTGATGCTGTCGGCGTGAATACTCCCCGCCTGCACGGTGTCCGCGACAATACCGGTATCCTCCGTGATACGGCGTTTGATCTTCACCGGGGCTTCAGCGTCCTTAGGGTCACCGGCGGGCGTCCACAGCGTATACGTGACGCCCGCTTTGACGACGTACGCGTTCGCGTCGAAGAACTCTTGTTCACGTCCCGACATAGCGAACAGGTGGAACGCCAGGCAGTCGAGCGGTGTCAGCTTGTCCTTAAACTCGTCGTACTGTTCACGATCCTTTAAACGGGTGATGACCTCGACGGTGATAGGCGCGCCCTCAACGGAGTTCGCTGTCAACAAATCGCCGGGTTGCAGCATGTCGCCCACTTCCCGTTCGACGCCTTCCATGATCTCGTATTTGCCGTGTTTGCTGATTCGGGTTCTCATTTGAGGGTTCCTTTCTTGATTGGTTGTGGTTTGTTGCGTTGGAGTTTTGACGCGCATGCGGCGCACGTGGTTTTGTTCGCGAACGGCAGGAGTTTCCGTTGCCCGCATTGGACGCATGGGCCGTACGCGCTGATGGACTTGCGGTAACAGGTTCCGCACAAGCCTTTGAGTTGGATGCGCATACGACGACCACATTCACGGCATTCACCCTGCCGCTTGTGCTGCTGGTACCAGACACGCTTGTAACAGGATTCGCATTGCCCAGTGGACTTGTAGATCAAGCCTTGTTGCCCGCACTGCGGGCATGTGCCCTGCCGTTGGTGTCTCCACCATGCCAGATAGCAGCGGTGACACATGCACTTTGCGTGCAAGTGACGCAAGGCGCCACACTGCTTGCATACGCCCATCACTGGTAGTGTCTCGTTCATGGGATTCTGGTCACTTTCACGTTCAACTCGGCACCGGCTTGGATAAGGTTGTGTTGCAAACTTCCTGGGCGGGTCGCGGCTCGACAGAGCATCTTGTCGATGATGTTGGCGAGCTCACCCTGCTGTTTCCAGTCGTAGGGTTTCCTAGTGCGTTGGCTCATTTCTTCTTCTTTCTGGTTGGTTTGGCGGGGAGGGTGATTCGTGACAGCCGCTCATACATCACCGGATCAGAACGCAACAACACGTCCCTGAACGATGGGTAGCGGCAGAAATGCGCGTACAACCTGTTGAACGCGTCAGCCGGCATGTCACAAACCACTTGAATCTCCTTAACAATGTGCGGGGGTAGGATGCTGGGAATGTTGACGATCCCTTGGAGTAGGCAGAACCGCACACCCGCTGAGGTTGGGTGTTGCACGCCCATCGCTCACCACTAACCGGGATGACCTGTCCAGAACCCGGTCAAGGTGTGACGTTCACACCCCACCCCCATGGTTGGCCGCACCGGAATCGAACCGGCTCCAGCTTTCGACACCCCCATACGGGCGGTGTTGTGCTTGGGGCAAACCTGCGACGGCCACACGAGAGGATTACTTCTTCTGCGGGGTATGCGGTTGCTCACGTTGCGCGTCAACCAAATCGACAAGGTTGACATGCCCCTGATTACTGCGCGCATGCGGCGGATACGTGATAACGTGCCCGAAGTCCTCCTTGAACGCATCCACACTCATGTTCATGTACGCCGCAGCCTCATTGATGCTCATGATCTGCTTCTCATAAATCGACGCCACTCACAGTTCCTTCCCGTTCGCGAAGTCCTCCATGGTCTTCAACTCGTTGTTGCTGACGATGAACTGGAGCATCTTCGACTGCACGAGCTTGTACGTGGACAAATGCTGGTCAAGTAGTGTGGCGTACCGTTTATGCTGGACGCTCCATGAATCATCCGGTTCAAGAACCTCACACCAATTGCCATCAGTTGCGCACACTTGCATGGCGATTGCACCAATCAACTCACCAAGACGCTCTATTTCCGTTGATTCGTTTTCGCAATGCCTGCACAGATGCGCCGCATCGCATTCCTTATCCTCATGGTCGGAATCCAAGAGATTGCATAACCTGTCCGCGAGGAACTGGTACAGGTTGACGTGTTTCTCGAACTCGACCAGCATGCGCGCCAAATCGTCCTCGGTGAATCGTTGTGTCGTATCGGTGATGGTTTCCATAATCGTGTTTCTTTCCTTATATATATGTGTGTGTGTGGTTGTGGGGTTGGGAGACTACCTAAACGCCCGTGTATCGGGTGCCAACCCCACAAGAGTTATTGCTGTGCTGGTTTGAACAGGGTGAGAATCCGCCAATCATCCTCTTTCGGACGTATCGGCAAACGGAGTGGCCACACCAGCCGATGCCGTTTGGAATCCACCGTGAAATACCCTCCGTCAGACGTGGCCTTCGCATCCTCGACGAGCACGTCGTCAAGCACATACACCTCTCGAGGCTCATGCCGTCCGATCATCACCGTGTCCCCCGGCCGCATACGGGTCAACAATTCACTGTGCGAACCATCGAACCGTTGCCAACCCTCATACGGGCCGAACAGGAACTCCGCCAAGTAATCAGTCCTCAACAGACTCACCACCCTCGTAGTCGTCGGATGGAACAACATCCTCGACTTCCACGACCTCGTGCAGCGTCTCACGCTCCCACACAGCGTCATCGAACCTGCCGGCCTTGATGTCAGCAATGGCAGCAACCATGGTCGGCCCCGGTTCACCATCACGAACCGTCAACGTGAACGTCTCCCGCGTCACCCGCGACCGGGTAACCGTAACGTCATACTCAGCCATGACGCTCCGCCTCCTCCATACGATCCACCGCCACACCGATACGGTCAATCAGAGGCAGACACGCGAACACACCAAGCGGAATATAAATGAACCAGCCCAACACGTAGAACAGTGGGTGACGGCACGCGCCAGGACCACAAACCATCAACACCATGATTACGAGCGCGCCAACAGCCGCAATCGCATGCCGAAACTTATAGAAAATATCAATAAGAACACGGAAAACCATCGAAACAAGGTGCTTACGGGGCGCTAAATGATAGGAAGTATCATTAACGACACCAGAAACAGGTGAAACAAGGCGATTCTTGGGCGCTAAATCATACTTTGTATCATTAACAGCATTGATACGATCCAACATCAGTCCAACTCCTTTCATGCGGTTTCTTCGAGTTCGTTGACTTTGGACGTGTCCACGTCCATGGGAATGCCCGTATGGATTTCACGGGCGGCACGCCACAACTGTTTGAGCAGTTCCTTGCCCATGATCCTGAGCGCATCGTTCAACCCATGGCCCGGATTCCATTCAGGGTGTGTCACAGCGGTGCGGGCACGACGGTCGAGATACAACTGGCCGTAAGGTGTTACCGCAAACTGGTTGCCGTCCTTGTCCTTGCGAATCCCCTGCCTGAGCAATCCTTGCGACAAGAGGAACAGTCTGGTTTTCGCCTCCGTGTTCCAGTTCGCCTGCACGCCCTTCATGCGTTTCGCCGCGATGATCTCACCATCCTTGTTCGGCATGGTGTGCATACCGCAGTACGCCCACAGTTGACTCACTGTGCGAGGCGTATACGAACCATCGTCCAGTGGACGCAGATACGGGTCACCGATGCACGCCATGAGACGTGCCAGTGTTTTCTCACCGACGCCTTTCACATCTTTGAAATACGGCCAGATCGGGTTCACGCGCATACGCTTCTGCAATGAGAGCACCGTGCGGTGTTCCAAGTCCTTCAACGGGTCGATCAACCCTTTGACGACCTGCACTTCATTGGAATCCTTCGCGTAACCGAAGCCACGGCATACACCGTCCTCGTCGGGCACGTCGGAAGGCGTTGAGAAGATACGCAACCGGTGTTCCTCCGCGATACGCAGCGTCTCGTAATCCTGGAGTGTTTGCGCGAGGGTGAATAGCATGGGGTCAGCAATGGGATAGGCCAGACGAGACGATTGCGTAATGGGGATCGTCGTCGGCGTGGTCTCGTCTGCTCCTACCACAGCAACGCCGGAAACGATAGCGGGCTGGGTATCGTGACAGTACTGGTTTCCGGCAAGATTGGTGACAGCACCGCGCTTGAACTGGGTATCGCGAGCTGAGTGGGTGCTGTCAAGTGTTGGTGCGCAAGCGCTGGAACCCTGGGTATCGGTGATGCACTGGCTTGCGCAAGTCTTTTTGTTCGTGGTCATCACAGGGCCTCGCTTTCCAGCGAATCCACCTTCTGTCCGGCGTCGAGCCGGTCTGCGATGGTGCGATAGTAGTCGGCCGACTGGTGGATTTCATCGGCTTTCTCGTCCAAATAGTCCGCGTACTGGAACAGGTCGTCTCGGGTGCAGTCACCGAACCGTTTGATGATCCCGTTGATGAACAACCGGTCTTCCTTCTTACGTTCCCAACTGTCACGGTAGCGTTGCACGCGGCTCACACCTTGGGTACGACGCGGCTGCACCGGCATGACGCTCCCGTGCCTCATGCCACTGCGCGCGACCGGAATGAACGTGGGTAGCATCTGCACGACCACGTTCACGAGTTCCTCGTGGTCGAACCGTTCGATACGAGCCCGAACGTACTCGCAAGCGTCCTTGGTTTGCGAGCAACCGTCCTTGAATGCTTGGGCGGTCAATTCCCTTATCGACGGGATTGTGTTAGTATTGGCAGTCATCGGATTCTCCTGTGATTCTTAGGGCGGTGGATTAGTGGCAGCCAACCCGCCGCCAGTTTGGTTATCGGGACAGAAACACAGCGCAGACGAGTTTTGGGTGGGTATCGTTGGCTTCTTGGTTTGCGCTGAAAACTAAGGGAGCCAACGGGTCATCTTTGGGTATCGGAACTGTTCTGGTTGGCTCCAAGAACAATGGGGGAACGACTGGCTTCTGGGTATCGTGATCGTGCTGGTTCCCCCAGGAACAAGAGCGGCAAACGGGCGAAGCGTGGGTATCGGCTTTCTTCTGGTTTGCCGCAGGAATCAAAGAGGCAGCGTTCAGGCAATGGGCATCGATCAATACTTGGCTGCCTCAAGTCATCATTCGCGTAACCGCGTGTACAAGTAGAACATTAGGGTTCCTTCCAAGAATTGCGAGCAAGCGTCACCGAACTGGGTATCGAAGTGATCGTGGCTTGCTCAAAGGTGAGGCGGAGACGCCCGTAAGTTGGGTTCCGAGGTAAATATGGTCTCCGCAGGAATAAGGCGGCAGCGCGATGAACATGGGTATCGTTGATTCCTTGGCTGCCGCAAAGATGGTGACGCAAGCGTTATCGCACTGGGGATGGATTACCTTTGGCTTGCGTCAGGTCTGTTTATGCGGCTTTCTCGTGTTTCTCGTGTTCACGTATTCGCTCGCCCAACATGTAACTGTCGAACAGCATGGTAAGTGGCATGTGTAGCGCTGCCGCGATTTTGCTGAGGTCTTCAGTGTTGAACGCTTTCCGACCAGACAAACGGTCATATGTATATGACTGTGAACGACCAATAACCGCTGCTAGTTCATTGATGTCCATGTGTGCCCTTGCGGCTTCCGCGCGGACCGCGTCTGCGATTCCGCTGCTTGCTGGATCGATTTGCTTGTTCATGGTTACAGACTACGTAATTACGTATCACTTGTCAAGTCGAGGACGTACTTGAGCTACGCATATGCGTAGTCAAACATTGAAAATCAATGGTTTTACGGCGTGTCGAACTACGTATTTGCATTAATATCACGGTATGGGACGAGTAGCAGCACAAGCAAACGATCCATTCAGCAAAGCGGTCGTTGAATGCGTGACAGAAGCGATACATGATTCCGGCATGTCTCAAAAAGACGTGTTCACCGCAGCGGAAATGTCAGCGGACTACTTCTACAAGCGAACCCGCGGAACATCACCATTCACAACAAACGACATATACCGCATCTGTAAAGTCATTAATACCGACCCGACACTTCTTATGTATGAAGCGGCAAAGATGGCAGACGCGCACATGCAATCCGAACTGTCCATTGAAGATCGTGCGAAGCTCGCCCTTGAGCGTGCGCAGCACGCGGCGGAATACGGGTTGGCTGCAATGGAGGGGGGGCAAGCGTCATGAGGAAGACGACGGTATTGCTTGAACGTCGGCGCATCTTTGACAAGGCCGTGCGCGAGAAAACGTACGGGCGAATGCGCATGGCCTTATACCAGCTCGCACCGTCGCTTGTCGTGCAATCAATGGTACTCAATGGGCGACTCATGGGGTGCTACGACTCACAGCTCGAAGCAATCACCATCGACCGTTCGATGACCCTGGACGATAAGAAATGCACCCTTATACACGAACTCGGGCATTGGGTGTTCGACGATGATTCACAACCACCATATGGTGCGAAACGTGAACGCGCCACAAGAAAACTCACCGCAAGCACCCTCATACGCGCCGAAGACTACCGTCAGGCGGAACTCATGTACGAGGGTGACATGTTTTTGATGGCGAATGATCTGGGTGTCAATCCCGACATCATCATCGACTACCAGAAATATGTCATACCGACACTAATCGGAACAAAGAGAAGGGAACTGGTTTGATTCTACCATGTGATATGCTTGTGCCCACGCTGCAACACTAGTGGCACTTACGTGTCGTCGCCTGCCGGTTGGAAGCGTTGGCCGGCAAATGGGAGGACACGTATGGGCGTGGCGTCTACCCAGCGCGCGATCCCTTGCAACGCGGAGAGTCCACGGGAAGCGAACCATGCTGGGTCTTTTTCATATTCAGGACATGATTCGGGACATAATTCGGGACATGTCCTTAACCGGTTTGAATGTGTCCTTATTGGCGCTTCTTGTCACTATCATGCAGCGAAAATGGTGTCTATGCCGTCATTTCGCGTTCCACGGCATGTTTCATGAGATAAACGTGCAGCGAGAACCACACCATGCCCGTTAAATGTCGCCATGGGATTCGTTGGCTACACTTAAGTCCTTATCAGGAATCTTAAGCCAACGATGGTACTGTGTGGCGTCCGGATCAGGGCCATAATCGTCGAAACCATGTCGGGCGAACAAATCCATACTATGACGGTTTTGGGGATCGATACGAGCGCCAACAACATGTTCACGACCTGTTTTCCGATGGTTGTCCTCAATGACCGACAGCGCGTGTTCCAACGCCTTATCACCGAATTTGCATCCGCTAAGGCTATTGTCACGCGCGATATAACCGATCATGTATGTTCCGTTGGCATCGTCTTTCTTGCCTCCGATGACACCATACCAGACAAACGCATATAACCGTTCGAACCCATCATGGTCAGTGGAAGTGGAGACGCAGATATCAATCCATTCACTACGTTTGTTCCAATTTGTCATCGAGCGAATGACGCTCTGCACTTCCCATTCGTACTCGTAATAGTACTTCCCATGCTTTTTCACGACATCAACGCCAGCTGGAGCCAGCCAATCATGTTGCTCGGCGCATTCAAAGCGTTGCAGTCTACTGCGATAATCTGGATTGAGTTCAATCCACCTGTAATCTGCGTCGGCGTTCATGTTCTTTCTTGGCGGCCTCAATGAAATCCTTGTTGAAGGAACGCTCGAGGCTGTCCCAGTACTGTCTTGCGTTCATATTGCGTCCGGTAGGCGCGGTCGGCTTCTTCAATGTATCCGATGAACGATTGGCCATTCCAGCACCTCCTTTCTGTTTTACGAAACAGGAAAACTGTTTCGTAAAACAGAAAGTGTAACAGGCAACGGTTACAGAACGCGCAAAATCGCGTGTTCCAAGGCTTCCATAGCAGCTCAAGAGCATGCCATCTTGCTCCTCAGAGCAGGTTCCATGTGCATCAGGTGGCGAAGACGGTGACATGCCATCCGGTTCGTCTCGTGTATTCACCATTGTTGACGAACACTGCGGTAAGAGCGTTTTCGCGGACCGGCCTCAACTCCCATGCGTCCAAGCCGACGTTGCATTGTCTTGGATCAGGGAACTCGTCCGGAATGGTTGCGTGCGTATGCCCGTGCAATAGGATGCTGCGCCCGTCGTCAGGAATGGCGAGATGCTGGAACCGGCTGCTGGTGGCGTTCGTACTCAACCCGTCCGCAGGACTGTCGTCCAGATAGTCGACGTACGGATAGTGGCTGAGCAGCACGTTCCCCAGACCGGGTACGCATGCGCTGCCGCGCATGGCGACCTGCCCGAACTCAGCGAAGAACTTGCGTGTTTTCCCGGCTTCGAGCCGTGTCGTATCATGGTTACCCAATATGAGAACACGGTGGGTGCGCCCAACGTTCAACCTGTGCAATAGGCGTAGGGCTTCGTCGAGACTGGTCTTGCTGCCACTGGAGATGTCCCCGAGCACGTATAGGTCATCGTCAGGCGCCACCATCTCGTTGAGGTTCCTGATGATCGTCTCGTCATGCTCCCGGTAATCCTCAAACCCACGCAGTTTCGCCACATGCGGGTGCGCGAAATGCAAATCAGACGTGAACCACTGCATCATCTTTCCTTTTCTGGTTTGACCGCGTACAGGTACATGTCCACCTGCATGTGGAATTCCGTTGAACCGCCAAGCGGAACATGGTAATGATCGAGAACCCTCAAGGCGACCTCTTCTGCCTCTTCCGCCGGAACGCCGTCGTTCACCGCTTTCACAATGGCACCGAGCACGGTCAGCCAGTCCTTTGATGGTTTGTTAAGTTCCTTGCTAAAATGGCTCCCGTAATAGCTGTTGCCTTTCCAATATAACTGTTGCTCTCCGGGGATCGTCAGCTGTGGTATGGTATAGAAACTCAATTCCTCCCTGTATTCGTCATAGTAGACCACGATTGGTTCAACGAATTCGACGGTGCGGCACATGCACACGGCGAACCGTCGTGGGTTGCATGCGAATTTTGCCGCTAGCTCCTCCTTGGAATACAGCATCCTATCAGTCTCCTTCCGGTAGGCCGCATGGGTAGTTCGTGTCGGCAAGCATGTTGCCCCACGGTACTGTTCTGACGTATTTGAACGCCGCCACAGCCGGCAATGGTTCCGGCATGTCTGTGTGGAGCCTCCACGCCATGACCCCGTAGTAGCCGTCCTCGAACCGGTCGCGGGTCAGCCCCGAACCGTCCTTGAACCGTATGCACAGGTCATAGCAGATTTGCAACGAGGGAACGAAGTCGGGATAGTCTATGTCCAGTATGGTTCGCGCATCCCACCACGAGACACGTAGACGCCCGTCAAGCGATCCGACGTAATCGACGTCTTCCTCCCTGTGACCTGATTCTTTAATGGCTTTCAGGGTACCCTCAAGTAATTGCTTCATGTCATGTCACCTCTTCCAGCCGGCTTCGATGCATTCCCACGCCCAGTCCTCGACGAGCCGGTTTTCTTCCGGGTCACCCAAGAGCAGCAGGTAGGATGCGTTACGGCCGAGGCGCTGTGGCCGCAACTGTTTGACGAACCCGCATTCTATGAGGAACCGCACATCCTTGGACGCGGCTTCCGCACCGCTTTCCAGCCGTTTGCATTGTATGCGCGACTTCTCACCGGGCTTGCCGGCCGCGTCGAGGCTTTCCTTGGCGGAGAGCTTGCCATACCCTTGGCTGTCGGCTATGAACATGATGCCCCGCTCGTAGAGGCGGCATGGCACATGGTTGATGCGCTGCCGGGCGGTCGGTTCCCAATCGTAGGTATGGCGCGCCATGGTGATAAGCGTGGAGAAGGCGTGCGTGTTCGGCGAGAGCAGGCCTCGTGTCTCTCGCATGATCCTTGGCTGGAGTTCGGATGCGAGTATGAGGTTCTTCATGCCCATTTTCGGTTCCATTCCAGTCCTCCCGTCATTGCATCATGGTGGTGAGGACTTTTCTCGTTCTCAAGGCCCCGCCTTTGTGATTTAGCGGTTGCACGGGCGGGGCCTTTACTCTATCTGTGGTTGTTGTTTGGAATCCTATCACAAGTCGGCTACCTAGACAACCTGTAGCATGGCTGTGGGGCGTGTTGTGGCATAGCGGTGAGACTATCAGCAGATTGTTGTATACATATGATATATAACTACTGGTTAACTACTGATATATAACTACTGATAGGGTTTCGCCACGAAAACGTGGCGTTTATGCTCATTCACCCGCACCGGGAAGCAACCCCTTGGGCAGGTGCAGGGAAGCACCGAGTTCGTTCATCGCCTCGGCCTTCTCCTCCATATCCACCGTACGATAGATGTCATCGACCGCCATCGTGGTATGCCCGATGATCTCCAACACCGTCTTCGTATCCACGCCCGCCTTACGCAGCAATGTGACCGCACTGTATCGTGTTTCATGGCCGGTGCGCTCCTCCGGGTCCATACCGCACGACACGAGCAGCCTCTTGAAGTCCGCCGTATCCTCGTCAGGGGATATGGGCGAACCATCCTCATGGCGGAACAACAAGCCATGCGGGTTAGGCCATGAGGCCGTGTAATCCAGATACGACCTCAACACCTGCACCAGCACGGGCACCAACGGCACCGTACGCTCCTTGCCGCTCTTCGGCGGTTTCAACCAGAACCTGCCCGCCACATGACGCATCCGCATGCCATCAGGCAACACCCATTCCGCATCAGGGCACGCGGACGCATACCTGTTCCCACACGACCAACCGGCACGGCCACGCTTGCCGCACCCATGCCGTCGTGACACCTCGGCAAGGGACCACCGCACCGCATACCAAGGCGTCGGCCCGTCCAAATGCAGGTCATCGACCGTGGCGCCCACGATCTCACCACGCCGCGTACCTGTGAAAATACGGAACCACAGGCGCGCCGCCGTATCCAGAGGAAGCGTCGTGGACTGCATGAGCATCATCTTCAACTCCGGCACCGAAAACGCCTTGCGTTTCGCCTCCACCAACGACGACTGGCCACGGCCACGCGACACAGCCCTTGACGGATTGACCTGCAACAGGTCATCCTCCACCACAAGGTCGAGCACCTGCTTGAGCACTGTATGGAGGAACGCTTGCGCACCCGGCGTGGCCGCATACGAATCCTCCAGCTCACGCACCGTGCTCGCCCTCACCAACCGTGCCGGCATGTCCCCTATCGCCTCGTCGATGCGCCTCGCGGCGGTCTGGTACACGTCATACGTCTTCGGCGCCACACGCCGCTGGGCGTCCGCGATGAACAACGCCGTGTAATACCGCACCGGCCGGTTGTCCGGCTCATCCGCGTTCCCGGTCAGGTTCAACCGTGCACGCGCCTCCTTGAGCTTGCGTTCGCACTCACGGAACGTGCTCGCGGTGATCTGCTTCGTCCGACCGCCCCCCAATGACAGTTCGACCTTCCACCGTTCCACCGTCTTCACCGTCCCGTCCTTCAACCGGCGTTTCTGCCGGTACGGGTACGGGCGCGCCGCACCGGTCGCCCTCTTCCTGGGCATGGCCCACCTCCTGAACCAAACGTTTAATGAATGTTTAATGAATGCAGAAGGGCACCACATGGTACCCACCTGCTATGCACATGATACCCAGAACAGCGTAATACCAACGTTCTTCACTGATCCGTCCGTGCGGCCGTGCAGTTCCGGCAGATAATCCCGATACGCTGGTCTTAACCAACAGGTTCAAAGGGTCGGGCCAATGGCCCTCTCAACTCGCGTGCGAGTCCCCCTGCGTACTGCGGGCGCCGGTTGGCGCCACAAGCCAGTATGGCATGGCGCCCGGCCAACGCCGCTTCCCGCCCACGAACCATGCGTGACAACCGCACGCACGGCCACTACACTAAAGGGGCATGAGACTCATCGGCAATATTCTGTGGCTTGTGCTCGGCGGACTCGCGATAGCGGTCGGCTGGGCCGTGGTCGGCGTCATCCTGTGCATCACGATCATCGGCATCCCCGTGGGCAAGCAGGCGTTCAAGATGGCCAAGCTGACCCTGACGCCCTTTGGCACACAGGTGGTGTACGGCGGGGGTGCCGGCTCGGCGATCCTCAACTTCATCTGGGTCATCTTCGTGGGCCTGTGGTTCGCCATCGGCTATGTTGTGGCGGGCGTGGCCAACTGCATCACGATCATCGGCATCCCGTTCGGCCTGCAGTCGTTCAAGATGGCCAAGCTGGCGCTGTTCCCCTTCGGCACGCAGATCGTGTGACGCACGGCGCCCGTCAGTATCCGTGCGAGTGCAGGTAGGCGTCGTCGAACCCGAAATAATGCCCGATCTCGTGCAGCACGGTCTTCTGGATCTGGACCACGAGCTCACGGTGCGTGGAACATACGCGCTCGTGCGGCCCGCGGAAGATCGTGATGACGTCGGGCATCACACCGGCGTACCCCGTGCCGCGCTGGGTGATGGGGATGCCTTGGTACAGGCCGAGCAGTTCGCCGTGCCCGTGCGTCATTGTGCGCAGCTGGTCGGGCGTCGGTTCGTCGGCCACGGTGATCGCGATGTTCTGCAGTACGTCCTTGAACCGCTGCGGCACCGAGGCGAGCGCCTCCGTCACCGCCTGTTCGAATTCGTGTTCACTGATCTTCATCATCGCCGGATTGCTCCAATCGTGTGATGTCCTGCTCGATTTCACGCAGGCGGTTGCGCAGGTCGGCTTCGATGTCCACGCCGGCGGCCTGTGCCTGCCGCACGATGCGCACGATCTGGTCGGCATAGTCGTCCGCGAGCGCGCTCGGTGCCTCAAACGCCTGTTCGAGCCGCTCATGGCGCGCGGATTTGCCCACCCGCGAGACGATTTTCGCGGTGCGTGGCAGGGCGCCCTGTGCGTGGGAGATGCCGTCGAGCA